>Ga0256841_1000646_pt1 | contig 34495 bp, 34 predicted proteins | sample 356308metaG_FD_185971 | JGI IMG/M metagenome (GOLD analysis project Ga0256841, IMG submission 185971) | Hydrothermal vent microbial communities from Mid Atlantic Ridge, Atlantic Ocean - 356-308 | ecosystem: Environmental > Aquatic > Marine > Hydrothermal vents | place: Atlantic Ocean: Mid... | reverse complement strand
ATAGGTCTACGCCCTAGGGTTGTTGCGAAAAAATATGCGACTTGCCCGGTTGCCACTGGTCAGCGCGGCAAAGGCAGGCTAAAGCGGGCGACTTGAACCCGACCTTCCGCCGGAGATGCCCAATTGAAGACCGATCCGTTCACCACCCTGCGCCACGACTGGCTGGGTAACATTCGTGCTGACCTGCTGGCGGGGCTTGTCGTGGCCCTGGCGCTGATCCCCGAGGCGATCGCCTTTTCCATCATCGCTGGGGTCGATCCAAAGATAGGCTTATATGCGTCGTTTTCCATTGCGGTCATAACCGCGATCGTCGGCGGCCGGCCCGGAATGATTTCCGCGGCAACGGCTGCAACCGCCGTACTGATGGTGACCTTGGTCAGGGACCACGGGCTGCAATATCTGCTGGCGGCAACCGTTCTGGCTGGCCTGTTGCAGGTTGGCGCCGGGTTTCTGAAGCTGGGCAACATCATGCGGTTTGTCTCGAAATCCGTCATGACGGGTTTTGTCAATGCGCTGGCAATCCTTATTTTCATGGCCCAGATACCCGAACTGACAAATGTCGGCTGGATGACCTATGCAATGGTTGCGGCCGGGTTGGCGATCATCTACCTGTTCCCCTATGTCACCACGGCCATTCCCTCGCCATTGGTCACGATCATTGTGCTGACGGTGCTGACGCTGACATTGGGGCTGGATGTGCGCAATGTTGGCGATATGGGCGCGCTGCCGGATACTCTGCCGGTGTTTCTGATCCCGGATATTCCGCTGAATCTGGAAACGCTGAAAATCGTATTTCCCGTATCTGTGGCTGTGGCGGCGGTGGGTCTTTTGGAAAGCCTGATGACCGCCACCATTGTGGACGAGCTAACCGATACCGACAGCGACAAGAACCGGGAATGCATTGGCCAGGGCCTTGCCAATATCGGTACGGGTTTCATTGGCGGCATGGCCGGATGTGCGATGATCGGCCAGTCCATGATCAACGTGAAATCAGGCGGACGCGGCCGGCTTTCCACCTTTGCGGCCGGAATTTTCCTTTTGTTTCTGATTGTTGTTCTGGGTGATTGGGTTGCGCGCATTCCGATGCCGGCGCTGGTATCCATCATGATCATGGTCTCGGTTGGTACGTTCAGCTGGTCGTCGATCCGCGATCTGCGGCTGCATCCCCGCAGTTCATCTGTGGTGATGCTGGCCACGGTTTTTGCCACGGTGACCACACATAACCTTGCAATCGGCGTGCTGACCGGTGTGCTGCTCTCGGGGATTTTCTTTGCCGGAAAGATTGCGCAAATCTTTCGCGTCACGTCTGAATTGTCGCCGGACGGACGCATGCGGACCTATCATATTGCCGGACAGGTTTTCTTTGCCTCGGCGCCGGATTTTACCGCTTCGTTTGATTTTCATGAGGCGGTGGATCATGTGGTGATTGACGTAACCCACGCACATATATGGGATATTTCGGCTGTGGCGGCCTTGGACCGCGCGGTTGTCAAGTTTCGGCGTGAAGGGGCAGAGGTTGAGATTGTCGGCATGAACAAGGCCAGCGAAACCATCGTCGACAAGCTGGCGATCCACGACAGACCAGACGCCATTGAGCGCCTGCTGGGCCATTGAGGGGAACACGCATGTCAAAGATTATCGCACTGGTGGATGGCTCGGTTTATGCGCAAAGCGTTTGCGATCATGCCGCCTGGGTCGCGACCCGCAAAGGCGCGGCTGTTGAACTGCTGCACGTGATCGGCCGGCGCGAGACGGCGCAGTCAAACCTGTCGGGCAATATCGGCTTGGGCGCGCGCACGAAACTGATGGAAGAACTGGCCGAACTGGATGCGCAACAGGCCAAGCTGAACCTGAAACGCGGTCGCGCCATACTGGAGGATGCCGAGGCGCGACTGAAGGCGGATGGTGTCGAGGAAATCAGCCTGCGTCTGCGCCACGGTGATCTGGTGGAAGAGTTGCAAGCCATTGAAAACGATGCGGATCTGGTGATTGTCGGCAAGCGGGGCGAGGCTGCGGATTTTGCAAAGCTGCACTTGGGCAGCAATCTGGAACGTGTGGTACGGGCCAGCACCCGGCCGGTGCTGGTAACCTCGCGGGCCTTCAAGCCGATCAGGCGGTTTACCATTGCGTTTGACGGCGGGGCGTCCGTGCTGAAGGCTGTGGATCATGTGGCGCAGAGCCGTGTTTTTGCCGGGCTTGAGTGCCATCTGATCACGGTCGGATCCGAGACATTGGACATCCGTCATGCGCTGGAAGGGGCGGCGGTGATCCTGCGTGATGCAGGGTATCTGGTGGATATGGAAACCCTGCCCGGCCAGCCCGAAGAGGTGATGTGCGCGCTGGTGCAATCCGGCAAGACAGACCTGCTGGTGATGGGCGCCTATGGCCATTCGCGCATCCGCAGCCTGATCATCGGATCGACGACAACGGCGATGGTGCAAAGCTGTCAGGTGCCGGTTTTGCTGTTCCGGTAAGGATCGGGCGAATCGGCAGCGAATCCCTTTGTTAACAAGGGGGATCTGCCAAAATCCGCAGTATGAAAAGCGTATGGAAGACGTATGGGTTTTGTATGGCTGAGATTGCAGAAAACCGTGGTTAACGCAGCGGGCGCTCTGTCATTCGATCAGCCGATGAGGGCACCGACCTCTGCATGTGAAGCGGGGGTTTTGGCAGGCCTTTGGCAGAGGCCCCGGACCTGATCCGGGGCCCGCTCGGATCAGGCTGCTGACTGACGGCGGCGGTTGCGGCGGCGTTTGGGTTTGCCCTGACTGTTGCCGGAGGGTTTGCCGCTGGCCTGCGGTTTGCCGCCACGCGGGCGATTGCCGCCGCCACCGCGACGCCCGCCACCACCACCGCGGGGGGCAGGCTTTTCCTCGGCCGGGCGAACACCGCCGGCGACCGGAATTTCGATCTTCATCAGTTTTTCGATCTGGCGCAGATAACCGATCTCGGTGGCGGAAACAAAGGCGATGGCCTCGCCGCCCTTGCCGGCGCGCGCGGTGCGGCCAATGCGGTGGATATAGTTTTCCGGCACCTCGGGCAGATCGTAGTTGTAAACATGGCTGACGTCGGGAATGTCGATGCCGCGCGCGGCAACGTCGGTTGCGACCAGAATGCGGGCCTCGCCGGATTTGAACGCCCGGATTGCGCGTTCGCGCTGACCCTGGGATTTGTTGCCGTGGATGGAAACCGCGTCATAGCCGGCCGACTCCAGATGACGTTTCAGTTTTTCGGCACCGTGTTTGGTGCGCGAAAATACCAGCGCCAGGCCTTCGGGAGAGTCATTGAGGTAGTCTTTCAGCAGCTCGGTCTTGTTGACCTGAGCCGAGAAATGCAGCGATTGGGCAATCTTGTCGGCAGCCTTGCCGGGCTTTGCCACCTGAACGCGTTTCGGGTTGGTCAGATAGGCGCTGGCAATTTCGTTCATCAGTTTCGGCATGGTGGCCGAAAACAGCATGGTCTGGCGCGGCGTGCCCAGCAGCGGTGCGATTTTGCGCAGCGCGTGGATAAAGCCCATGTCCAGCATCTGGTCGGCCTCGTCCAGCACCAGATAGCGGGCCTTGTCAAGAAAGATGGCCCGACGGTCCAGAAGATCGATCAGCCGGCCCGGCGTGGCGACAAGGATGTCGGTGCCTTTGGCCAGGTTCTGAATCTGGCGGTTGATCGACACACCACCCACCACGAGGTTTACCTTCAGGTGGGTTTTGCGCACGTATTGGCGCAGGTTTTCAGCGATCTGGTTGACCAGTTCGCGGGTGGGGGCCAGGATCAGCGCCTTGGCGGTTTTCGGATCGGGTTTCACACCTTCGCCCTTCAGTTTTTCGATCAGCGGCAGACCGAAAGCGGCGGTTTTGCCGGTGCCCGTCTGGGCAAGCCCCATGATGTCATGGCCTTCCAGTACCAGCGGAATGGCCTGTGCCTGAATGGGCGACGGGGTCTTGTAGCCGGCTTCTTCGACGGCTTTCAGGATATTGGGCGACAGGCCCAGATCTGCAAATGTGGTCACGTAATGACCCTTTCAAAATATTCGGCGGCACATCGTTGGCCTGCCGATGGAATCAGCATGAGGCCCTGTTGCGGGCCAGCGTCTGAGGTTGCGGCCAGTGTGGCCGTCAGAACCCCGCGTGATTGGGAACTTGGTGAAAGGCTATCGCGCCCCTGGGCGTCCCGACTGCCGGTATGTCGGCGGGCTGCTCACGCTGGCGGCCACTCGGGATGATTGGCATATCGGGGTTGCGGCGGGCAATGTCAACAGGAGAGTTTGTCTGGCAGAGAGAAGCGCCCGGCGGTTTCGCCGCGCCATGGGTGTCAACTGCCTCTTCCCACCGCTGCCGGCTTGCGGTATCAGCGCAACGATACAAAGGAGAATCCCCATCAAGGAGACCCGCAATGGGCTATAAAGTTGCCGTAGTCGGCGCCACGGGCAACGTGGGCCGCGAAATGCTGAACATACTGGCCGAGCGCCAGTTCCCGGCCGACGAGGTGGTGGCACTTGCCAGCCGCCGTTCGCTCGGCACCGAGGTAAGCTATGGCGACAAGACCCTGAAGACAAAGGATCTGGACACCTACGATTTCGAAGGTACTGATATTGCGCTGTTTGCCATCGGGTCAGAGGCGACCAAAACCTATGCGCCACGCGCGGCCGACTCCGGGTGTCTGGTGATCGACAACAGTTCGCTCTATCGGTATGAGCCGGATATCCCGCTGATCGTGCCCGAAGTGAATGCCGAAGCGATCGAGGGCTATCGCAACCGCATGATCATCGCCAACCCGAACTGTTCCACCGCACAGATGGTGGTGGCGCTGAAACCGCTGCATGACCGCGCGCGCATCAGGCGGGTGGTGGTCAGCACTTATCAGTCGGTCTCGGGTGCCGGCAAGGAAGGCATGGACGAGCTGTGGGAGCAGACCAAGGCGGTCTACAACCCGGTCAAAGAGGTGCCGCCGAAAAAATTTACCAAGCAGATTGCCTTTAACGTGATCCCGCATATTGATGTGTTCATGGACAGCGGCGACACCAGGGAAGAATGGAAAATGGTGGCCGAGACCAAAAAGATCGTTGATCCGGCCATCAGGGTTGCGGCCACCTGTGTGCGGGTGCCGGTTTTTGTCGGTCACGCCGAGGCGATAAACATCGAATTCGAGGATTTTCTGGATGAGGATGAAGCGCGTGATATCCTGCGTGAATCTCCGGGCATTCTGGTGGTCGATAAACGCGAGGACGGCGGTTATGTCACACCGGTGGAATGCGTGGGTGATTTTGCAACCTTTGTCAGCCGTATCCGGCAGGATGTGACGGTGGAAAGCGGCCTGAACCTGTGGGTGGTTTCCGACAACCTGCGCAAGGGGGCGGCCCTGAATGCGGTGCAGATTGCCGAGGTTTACATCAACCGGGTGCTGAGTGCGTAGAAAATCATCGTTGAAAGTTGCTTTTTCCAACCATAGAATAGCTGTGATTTGAATGATGGAGATTGCAATGTTTCGATTTTTTACGGCTGTTGTCGTGTCGGGTTTTCTGGCGATGCCCTTTTCATCTTCCGCTTTTGCGCAATCGGCTGACGGATCGCCTTCGGTAAGTGCAACCGCGCTGTCGGCCGAAGGTGTGGTTGTCGGCAGGCGGGTCGTTGTAGATGACAAGTTTGCACAGGAGCACAATATAGCTGTGGCGGTGCCGTTTGCCTTTACTGTGCCGACAGACGGAGGCGGAGCCACAGCCGATGTGCCGGCCCCGGGTGGGGACGCGATCATAAAGGTATATTTTGCAACCAGTGCAGATGAAGACCGGCAACTGAAATCAAGTATCATACTGGTGCCGCTGACTGTGCCGATGGGGCCAGCAGATGACCGGCTTGCGCAGCTTCAGGAACTGGCCAAACAGGTTTTCACCGTCAGCATCCCCGATCTGGACAAGGCCGATCTGGCCGGTATGCGCAAAACAATGGTTGGGCCTTATCCGGCACTGGAGGCCGTTGGGAAGTATCTGGGTGCCGGTGAGGATGGTCTGGTTATCCGGCGGGCCGTTCTGATCCCTGATCCCAAGAGCAATAACGGACTGATTGCGGTGATTGACGCGCTGGTGAAAACCACCGGCATGCAGGGGTATGAGGATATCATGAAGGTGGATGCCTCACGCGCGTTGGGAACGCTGCGTTTTCAATAGCAGTAGCGGCCCGAGGCGTTTTACCCAGGGGAATTCTGCAATCGGCGGGTGCCTGGTCGTTGAGGCGTGGCGCAGGGTGTATGCTTTCTGTCTCCGTCAGTCTGGCTGCCTGACCGCCATTTGCAGGGCAAAGATTGGCGGTACGGCCAGCGTTGCCACGAATGCGATGGCGTATATCGCGATCTCGATGCCGAATCTGTCGGCGATCATGCCGATCGCCAGAGGCCCGACGGCAGCCGCAAATGTTCCCGCAGAGTAAATGAGCGCATAGCCCCGCGCCATTCTGCGAGGATCAATCAGGCCGGCTGCAAAACTGTATGTGATGGATGATGTGCCCTGAAGGACGGCGCCAAGTGGCACCAGCAACACAAAGGCCAGCCCGACCGGAGCGGTAACAACAGCAACCAATCCGAACACGGTCAGTGCCTGGATCAGAACGAATGAGGCCCGCACTCCCATTCTGTCGGCGAGGAACCCGCAACCGGTCTTGCCAAGGATACCTCCGGCCAGGAGAAGCACGGTTGCGGTGGTTGCGACGGGCAGGGCCAATCCCTTGGAGAGCATCAGAAAGGCGACGAATACCAGAACGGATGACTGGACCAGTGTATCAAGGCTTGTAACAGCCAGCAGCGCGCCGAAAGAGCGCCAGTCGAGAATGCCCCACCCGGTTATTTCCGGCGGATTGGTGCCTTGGGGGGTTGCCTGCGCCGCACGGTGCCGGCGAAGCCGCAAGCTGCGCGTGGCGACCAAGACGGAGATAGCGGCCAAAACCGCAACCAGCCCAAAGAAAAGACTGATCTGATGCCAGGCAAACCCGACGCCGGTTGCGAGGCTGAAAATGCCGGTGAAGCCGAGCTTTCCGATGTCGCCGGAAGCATTGTAATAGCCAAGGGCACGGCCGCGCGTGGTAACCGGCCGGCTTTTGGCGATCAATGCGGATGACGGCGCATGATGCAGCGCGGTGCCGGCGCCAATAACCAGCAGACAGGTTGCGACCAGAGGCGCGCTTGGCGCGGTCGAGAGCAGGAAGTATCCGGCGCCGGACAAGGCCAGGCCGAAGATGATGAGTCTGATTTCACCAATACGTTCGCACAACCACCCCGAACTGATCTCGAGTGCGGCCTGTGAAATGCTCTTCAGGCCTTTCAGGATACCGACCTGGGCGTAAGTGAACCCGAACGCCTGAGCCAGAATGGGGAGAAGGATCAGGATGGCCGATGACAAACCGTCTTGAACGACGTGCGTTGTGCATGTGATTGACAGGGTGGTTCGTTGATCTGAACTGGTGGTGCGCATCGGCAGCCGATACCATGCAGGAACTTGTACGGTCAAACCGGTCGCAAACCCGTCGGGCGCCGCAGGGGGCCAAAGGGGTACCATGTGATGCGCCTTTGGGGCGTGGGTTAACGGCCGAATCTGTCGAGCAGTGAGTGCCAGCGCAGCACCGCCGGCAGAAACCATGGTTTGCCGGAGTAAAAACGCCGCGTCGGAAAGGTGAGGCTGTCCATCTCGGTGCGGCCTTGCGGATCGTTCAGCATTTGCAGGGCGATTTTCCGGCCGAAATAACCGGACCGGCCAACGCCGGATCCGCAATATCCCATGACGTAATGCAGGCCGTCGTGGCAGCCCAGATGTGGCGCATAATCAAAGGTATAGGCAACGGTGCCTGACCAGGCGTGGCTGATCTGTGCCTGATCAAGCTGCGGAAAAATGCGCAGCATCAGGCGGCGCAGGTCCGGGCCGTAATGATCAGGACGATCCGCAAGATCAAAGGCCCGGCCGCCAAAAACGACACGCCGCCCGTCAGGCGAGGGGCGATAGTACAGCACCAGCCGGGTGAAATCGACAACGGCATTGTGCTGCGGAAAGCAGGTCTGGACCAGGGCCGGATCAAGCGGTTGCGTGGCGATGATGGCCGAGCGGATCGGCAGGATGCGCCGCCGGAAAAACGGCAGTTCGGGGCCGGAATAGCCATTGGTGGCGATCAATACCTGCCCGGCGGACAGGCTGTGGCGGTCAAAGACCACATCAAAGCCTGCGGTTGTGCGGCTGATGGCCCTGACCCGGGCGGGGGCGATGATTTCGGCGCCGGCCTGTTGGGCGCGCCGGGCCATGCCGGACACAAATTTTGCCGGCTGCAACACCCCGTCATCGGGGTAGAAAATGCCGCCGTGATAAAAATCGGAGCCGATATAGCGGTGTTGATCCTGTTCACTGACGGTCAGAAATCGCTGGCCGGTGATGCGTTCCAGATCGGCGCATTCCTGTGTCATTTCCCGCAAAGCAGCCTCGGAATGGGCCCCCTTGAAACGGCCGTTATTCTGCAGGTCACAATCAATGGATTCGGCTTTGATGAATGCACGCAGCCATTGCAGCGACTGCATGGATTCGCGCAGGATGGCCTCGGCTTTGGCACGGCCATAATGTTGCGTCAGCCCGTCCAGTCCGAGTTTGTGAAAGGATGGCCCGATCTGCCCGCCGTTGCGCGACGAACAGCCATGCCCGACGGCATCGGCATCCACCACCAGAACCTGCCGCCCGGCGCGGGCAAGGGTCAGCGCCGCAGAAAGGCCGCTGAAACCCGCACCAACAACCAGAATATCGACGTGTTTTGGCAGCTGCTCCGGGGGATTTGCCGGCCTGCTGTCTGGTGCGGATTCATCCCACCAATACGGATGCCGGCCGCGCGCAGCCGTTTTGTCAGACATGCACGAATGTGTCCCTGGCCGGATCATAGCATTCGAGATCACCTTCGCCGATGTCGGTCCAGAGGCCGTGCAATGTCATCTTTTCTTCCTCGACAGCCTTTCGGACAAACGGAAAGGTCATCAGGTTTTCGAGCGAGACCAGCACCGCCTGTTTCTCAAGCTGGTGCATGCGCTCAGCCTCGTCTTTTATGCCCAGCGCTTTCACCTTTTCAAACCCGGGGCGAAGGATATCCATCCAGCGCCCGATAAAGCTGCTGGTTTCCTCGAGCTCTGGCGCATTGCCGGAACACATTTCGCAGCAACTGTGGATGCCGCCGCAATTTGAATGGCCCAGCACGATCAGATGCGCGACATTCAATTCGGTCACGGCATATTCGACAGCGGCGGATGTCCCGTGATGGCCTGCGCCGGGTTCATGCGGTGCCACCAGATTGGCGATATTGCGGTGAATGAAAAATTCACCCTGATCGGCGCCAAAGATCGAGGTAATCTGCACCCGGCTGTCACAACAGGAAATGACCATGGCGCGGGGGCGCTGGCCCTCGTCCGCCAGACGGCGATACCAGACCTTGTTTTCCTCATAGGTCGTTGCTTTCCAGCCCAGATACCGCTGAGCAAGATAGGCCGGGAGTGGTTTCGCGTAGTCCATGGTCGCAGTCCTTTGTTGGGCTTGCACATCGTCAGGCTTGCATACTGTTAAGCCGCATTTTCAAGAAATTCGAGCGATTTCTTCGCGTTGGGTCAACCTTTTCTAAGGATGTCCGCACGAGGCTGCAACGACGGGGGCTTGGAACTGGAGGGTGAGACTTTGGTGATGGTTTGCATGCTGAAGCATGAGGATGATGTGAAGTTCAATCCGGAAAGGCTGGACCAGATCTTCCTTCAACTGGGGGATCAGGGTGCACTGAATGTTGTCTGCCGTGCGGTAGAGGAACTGGCCGAGCGGCTGTCAGTGCTGGAAACGGAGTTTTCGCAAGGCAGGCTGATCAATGTGCGCAAAATCGCCAAGGGGCTTGTCGGAATTGCCGACCAGATTGGCATGCAGGGTCTGGCGCAGGTGGCCGGGGATGTGCGCCAGTGTGTGGAGCGGCAGGATTCGGTGGCGCTGGCGGCAACGGTCTCGCGGCTCTTGCGGATCGGGGACATTTCCCTGTCGGCGGTCTGGGATTTGCAGGACCTTTCCGGCTGAAACGGCTTGCGGCGCGGATACAATCGGTTAGATTCAGCAAAAATCAAGCGGATCGGGGTCGCCAGCTATGTCCAGAGCAGAAATCATGCGTTTTGCATCAGGCGATGCCAAGGCAACGCCGTTGCACATTGTCGGCAAGGCAGGGCTGGCGGAATGGCTGGCAGCACAGCCCGCACCGATTGCCGACTGGCTGGCGGCCAGCGGGTTTGACGCGGCGGCCGGAACTGCGGTTCTGGTGCCGGATGCGGCTGGCAGGCCGCAGATGGCGGTTGTCGGTTACGGCAACCGACAGGCACATCGCCGCGAACGGTTTGTGCTGGCGCGTGGCGCGGCAAAACTGCCGGTGGGTGTCTACCATATTGCCGGCGGGCTGGACGGGAACGATCTGGAACTGGAGGCGCTGGGCTGGCTGCTGGCGCAGTATCGGTTTGACCGCTACCGCGAGCAGGCGCCGATGCCGGCGCGCCTGCAGGCCCCTGTCGGCGTGGACGCCCGGCGGCTGGAAATCATCGCTGCCGGTGAGGCGCTGACACGTGATCTGATCAACACACCTGCCAATGACATGGGGCCGGAGCAACTGGAGGCCGCGTTTCTGCGGCTTGCGGCAGAACACGGCGCCCGTACAAAGGTGATTGTCGGCGCCGACCTTGCGACGGAAAACCTGCCGATGATCCTGGCTGTCGGGCAGGCCAGCCCGCGCCGACCGCGGCTGCTGGACATGCGCTGGGGTGACAGCGGGGCGAAAAAACTGACGCTTGTGGGCAAGGGGGTGTGCTTTGACACCGGCGGGCTGAACATAAAGCCGGGCGGGTCCATGGGGCTGATGAAAAAGGACATGGGAGGTGCGGCCACCGTCATGGGGCTGGCGCATATGATCATGGCGCTGAAACTGCCGGTGCACCTGCGTGTGCTGGTTCCGGCTGTTGAAAATGCGATCGACGGATCAGCCATGCGGCCGCAGGATATACTGACCTCACGCAAGGGGCTGACAGTCGAGATCAACAACACCGACGCCGAGGGGCGGCTGGTGCTGGCGGATGCCCTGACGCTGGCAGATGAGGAAAACCCGGATCTGCTGATCTCGATGGCGACCCTGACCGGGGCGGCGCGGGTGGCCATGGGCCCCGATCTTCCGCCCTTTTTCACCGGGAATGAAGGGGTTGCCTCGGCGTTGTCCGACGCCGGAATGCGGGTTTGGGATCCGCTGTGGCGCCTGCCGTTCTGGGACCCTTACGAAGAGATGATCGAACCGGGGATCGCAGACCTGGACAACGCACCCAAGGGCGGCTTTGCCGGGGCAATCACCGCGGCGCTGTTTTTGCGGCGGTTTGTCGAGCAGCGCGACCGATACGTGCATTTCGATGTTTATGGCTGGCAGCCCAAGGCCACCGCCGCGCGGCCGAAGGGGGGCGTGGGGCAGGGGGCGCGGGCCATTCTGGAAGCCCTGCCCGGGATGCTGGCACTGTGAGCGACCGGCGCCGCATATTGGCAAATGGCCGCGTTGCCGCAACCGGGCTGGAAGGGCAGGTCGCATCAGAAAAGTTTACCGATGGCGTGCTGTGCCGGATCAAGGTGCCGCAGGCCGATCTGCGGGCCGCACCGGCGGGTAAACGCGACCGGCAGTTGTTGTTCGGCGACGCATTTCTGGTGCTGGAAATACATGCGGGCTGGGGTTTTGGCCAAGCGCAGAAAGACGGGTATGTCGGCTATGTTTCGGAGGGTGATCTGGCAGAATATCTGCCGCCAACGCACCGGGTTGTCGCCCGTGCCACGCATGTCTATCCGACAGATGATTTCAAATCCGAAGCCCTGTGCGGGCTGAGCTTTGGCGCCTTGGTCACTGTTACGGATGCGGGTGAAAGATTTGCCGCGCTGGCAACGGGCGGCTTTGTTCCCAACGCCCATATCGCCCCTGTGACAGAGCGGTTCAACGACCCGGTGGATGTGGCCGAGAAGTTTATCGGTGTGCCCTATTTGTGGGGCGGCAACAGTATCGGCGGTATCGACTGTTCCGGGCTGGTGCAGATGTCGCTGCTGGCCTGTGGCATGGATTGCCCCGGAGACGCAGATATGCAGGAGACGGAACTGGGGCAGGCAATCGGCGACAATGTGCAACTGCGCCGCGGCGATCTGCTGTTCTGGAAGGGACATGTGGCGATGATGGTCGATGCGGACACGATCATTCACGCCAATGCCCACCATATGGCCGTTGTCCGAGAGCCAATGGAAGCGGCCGTCAGACGTATCGAAACCCAGGGATTCGGCCCTGTGACCAGACGCAAACGCCTGCCGGGCTAAAACATCAACCGTCAGGAAACCGGGCGGATCAGTTTCCTTTCCAGCACCCGCAGCACGGTTTTCAGATCGTGACCACGTTTCAGAATCTGCCCGTCCATGGCAACGACAGAATACTGGCCCTGCCTCTGGCGCAGTTTCGGGCGCTTTTCAATTCGGTAAAGCGGGTGTTCGGCTGTGCGGCGAAACACGGCAAAAACCGCAAGATCGCGCAAAAAGGAAATGCCGTAGTCGCGCCACTCTCCCGCCGCGACCATCTGGCCGTACAGAGACAGGATGACCGACAGTTCATGCCGGTCAAAAACCACCTGGCGGGGTATTGCGGATTGTCGTGGCAAGGGCGTCGGTTGTTGAGATCTCATGGATAAATGCTGCGCTGCATTGGCCGTAAATGCAAGCCTGTCCCAGAATTGCCCCAAAATGGCCCATGAAATTACTTTGACCGGCCCTGTTGCCGCCCGGTTCATTGACGATATCAGGTCTTGTAGCGAGAGACGCTAACCCCGGTGCGGCGGATTAACAGCCCCCACCCAAATCGCGGCACCGGGGACTGTTTACAAGACGCACCCCTGCCTTTTTGGTGGGGGTGCCGTTTTTCAGGGCTGAAAACGCCGATGGAACGCCGGATCAGGGGCGGGCATCGGTTGCATGTCAGGGCCGGACTGATCAAGCCACTGTTCCGAGGCGGGCAGCAGATCCGCATAGGCCCCGGCGACACGGGCGCGAATATCACAGGGTGGCAGGCTCTCGGGCAGCAGTTGCCGGGGAATTTCGGGAAACCGCAGAACGATGCGCCGCCACCGGTGGATCAGCAGAATGCGCGCGGCCATGGCATCAAGCGGCGACAGGCCCGGCGCGTTCAGGTTGTCGATATCGTCATGCAGGGCAAGAAGCGCCGCATGATGATCGGCCGCTATGGCGCGCGCGGCAAATTTCGGCGGAAAACTGTCAAGCGTGCCGGTAAGGCACAGGTGGTCCGGCAGGGATTGACCACTGTCCTTGCGCAACAGATAGGCATTGGTGCCAACCCGAATTGCGCCCGCGGGTCTGGTATCGCCAATCGCAAGGGTCCAGGCGTGATTGTCATTGCGGCGCGGCGGGGCATAGACCTGTTGCGCGGCGGGCTGGAACTCGGCCTTGCCCAGGGGGCTGAGCTGGTAATAGGTATTGCGGCCCGCGCGGTCACGGACCACCCAGCCATCGCCCGCCAGCCGCGATAATGCCGTGCGCATGGCGCCGGGTTCGATACCGATGCGCCCCAGCAGTTTTTGCATCCGCAAGGTTGCGATCCGTCCACCACGGTGCTGAACGGCATCGCCGAAAATGGTGATGACCAGCGACCAGACACGGGGCCGGCCCTGATTGTGCAGCGCGAGAACAAGGGGGCTGATTGGATCCATGCCCCCGGTTTAACGGGAATAGGCCACCATGGTCAAAAGTTCATATTCGGCAACCTGTTCATCGTGTTGATTATACAATGTCGCGTTCCAGCGGACTTCGCCGTATTCATCGGTGCGCCGGGTTTTGCGCTTGGCGGTCAGGCGCACCCGGATACTGTCGCCGGGGCTGACCGGTTTTTGGAACGACAGCGCGTTCAGGCCGGTATTGGCCAGCACCGGCCCCGGATCGGGCTGCACGAACAGACCGGCGGCAAAGGACAACAGCAGATAGCCATGCGCAACCCGGCCCGGAAAGAACGGGTTGGCCTTGGCCGCGTCTTCATCCATGTGGGCATAGAAGGTATCGCCGGTGAATTCGGCAAAATGCTCGATATCCTCAAGCGTCACGACCCGGCTGCCGGTATGGATTGTCTCACCGATCTCTATTTCGTTGAAGCTGCGTTGAAACGGGTGACCGGGGCCTTTGCGTTCCGGTGCGCCGGGTATCCACTGACGGGTAATGGCGCTGAGCATTTCCGGGCTGCCTTGAACCGCGGTGCGTTGCATATAGTGCAGCACGCCACGAATGCCGCCCAGTTCTTCGCCGCCGCCGGCGCGGCCCGGCCCGCCATGGGTCATGTGCGGCAAGGGGGAGCCGTGGCCGGTGGATTCGGCCTGTGACGTGCGGTTGTTGATATAGATGCGCCCGTGCCATGCGGCGGATTCAAGGGTGATTGCGCGCGCGACCTCGGGGTCATTGGTGATCAGAGAGGCCACGAGGCTTCCCTGCCCCAGGTTGGCCAGTTCTGCGGCCTGGGCAATGGTGGTGTATGGCATCAGGGTGGATACCGGGCCGAAAGCCTCGACCTCGTGCACGGCGCGCGCGGCGGCGGGATCGTTGCAGTGATACAACATGGGCGGCAGAAAACCCTGCGCCGGATCGGCCCCTTGCACGGCAAAATGATCCGGATCGCCAAACACCCTTTGGGCATCGTTGCCGATGCGCGCCGCCTGTGCCAGAACGTCGGATTTCTGATCGGCTGAAACCAGTGCTCCCATGCGCACCCCCTCGGTCTCGGGGTTGCCGATGGTGGTTTTTTCCAGCCGGGCGGTCAGCGCGTCAAGCACCGGCGAAACCAGCGTGTCGGGCACAATCATCCGGCGGATGGCGGTGCATTTCTGACCGGCTTTTGTTGTCATCTCAGTGACGGCCTCTTTGACGAACAGGTCAAACTCGGGCGTGTCGGGCGCCGCATCCGGGCCAAGGACAGAGGCGTTCAGACTGTCCTGTTCCGCCACAAAACGCACCGAGTTTGCCAGGATATTGGGCATGGAGCGCAGTGCCAGCGCGGTGCGGGCCGAGCCGGTAAAGCTGACCACATCCTGCGGGCCAAGCCGCGACAACAGATCACCGGTGCGCCCGACGATCAGCTGCAAGGCCCCCTCGGGCAGCAAGCCGCTGTCCATCATGATGCGCACGCAGGCCTCGGTCAGGAAACTGGTTTGGGTTGCGGGTTTGACGATGCAGGGTACACCGGCCAGCAGGGCGGGGGCCAGTTTCTCAAGCATCCCCCAGACGGGGAAATTGAAGGCATTGATATGCACGGCAACACCCTGCAACGGCACAGCAATATGCTGGCCCAGAAAGGTGCCCTTGCGCGACAGTTGTTCTACCTCGCCATCCAGATAGACATGGCCATCGGGCATTTCGCGCCGCCCTTTGGAGGCAAAGACGAACATGGTGCCGATACCGCCGTCGATGTCGATCCAGCCGTCCTTGCGGGTGGCACCGGTCAGCGGGTTCAGGGCATAGAGTTCCTCTTTGCGGCTGTCGATATGGGTTGCCAGCGCCTTGAGCATCCTGGCGCGGTCATGAAATGTCATGGCCCGCAAGGCCGGGCCACCAGTGTTTCGGCCCCAGTCCAGCATAGCCTGGAAATCGAGGGTGGCCCCGCCGGCGCGCGCCATCTCCAGCCCGGTGACCGGGTTTTTCAGCCTTGCCGCATCCTGCCCCGGCCCAATCCATTGGCCGCAGGCATAGCTGTGTGGTTCGAGCATGATGTGTCCCTCTGAGATTCTGTTGCCCGTATTACTATTGACCAGCCGGTCGGGTTTGTGCAAGCTACTTGTGACAGGAGGGCAAAAATGACGCCACAGGAACGTGCCGAACGCAGCGCCGCCGCGATGTGGGCGGGGGACGCGGCCTCAAAATGGATGGGGCTATCGCTGGATCATGTGGCACCGGGGGAAGCCGTGATGTCGTTTGAAATTGCACCAGAGCATCTGAACGGCCACGGGATGTGCCACGGCGGCATCATCTATGCGCTGGCCGACAGCGCCTTTGCCTTTGCCTGCAACAGCTATAACCGGCAGGTGGTGGCGCAACAGAATTCCATCACCTACCTGTCCCCCGGCCAGTTGGGCGAACGCCTGACCGCGACGGCGCGCGAAGTGGCCTTACGCGGGCGGTCGGGTATTTATGACGTATCGGTCACTGCCCCCGACGGGCGTGTGGTGGCAGAATTTCGCGGCGGATCACGCCAGATCAAAGGCTGGCATTTCGAGGAGACGACATGAACCAAGCCTATATTTGCGAAGGCATCCGCACCCCGATTGGCCGCTACGGCGGGGCGCTGTCATCGGTGCGGCCCGACGATATGCTGGCGCATGTGATGCGCCACATCACGGCGGGCAAGGATATGGCGATTGACGAGGTGATCGCCGGTTGCGCCAATCAGGCCGGCGAGGATAACCGCAATGTGGCGCGCATGTCTGTGCTGCTGGCGGGGCTGCCGGTGGACGTGCCGGCGGTAACGGTGAACCGGCTGTGCGGTTCGGGGCTGGATGCGGTCGGAATGGCCGCGCGGGCGGTGAAATGCGGCGAGGCCGAACTGGTGATCGCGGGCGGTGTGGAAAGCATGAGCCGCGCACCCTTGGTGCAACCCAAACCCGACGCCGCCTTTTCACGACGGGCCGAGATTTACGACACCACCATCGGCTGGCGGTTCGTGAACAAGGCATTGGCGGCGCAATACGGCACCGATTCCATGCCGGAAACGGCGGAAAACGTGGCCGAGGAATTCAATGTCTCGCGCACCGATCAGGATGCCTTTGCCCTGCGCTCGCAGGAACGGGCGGCGGCGGCGATTGCCTCGGGCCGTCTGGCGCAGGAAATCGCGCCGGTGACGATCCCGCAGCGGCGCGGCGATGATGTGGTGGTGGATACCGACGAACACCCCCGCGCCACCACGCTGGAAAAACTGGCCAGCCTGCGCACCCCGTTTCGCGAGGGTGGCAGTGTGACGGCAGGCAATGCCTCGGGGGTGAATGACGGCGCTTGTGCGATGATCATTGCCTCGGAAGCGGCCATCGCGAAATACGGGTTGACCCCCAAGGCGCGGATCATCGGCATGGCCACGGCCGGGGTGGAGCCGCGCATCATGGGCATCGGCCCCGCACCGGCCAGTGAAAAACTGCTGGCGCGGCTGGGCCTGTCGATCAACGATATTGACCTGATCGAGCTGAACGAAGCCTTTGCCGCGCAGGGGCTGGCGGTTTTGCGCCGCCTTGGCCTGCCGGATGATGCCGATCATGTGAACCCGAACGGCGGCGCGATTGCGCTGGGCCATCCGCTGGGCATGTCCGGCGCGCGGCTGGCGCTGACGGCGGCGATCGAGCTGCAAAACCGCTCTGTGAACCGCGCCCTGTGCACCATGTGCATCGGGGTGGGTCAGGGTATATCGCTGATCATGGAACGGGTCTGAGAAACAGGGAGCGAACAGATGAAGGATTTGACACCACGGCGCGAAGATCTGGAGCCGATCGAGATCGCCTCGCGCGATGAAATCGCTGCGTTGCAACTGGAGCGGATGAAGTGGTCGCTTCGTCATGCCTATGACAATGTGCCGTTCTACCGCAAATCATTCGATGATGCCGGTGTGCATCCGGATGATCTGAAAACCCTGTCCGATCTGGCGAAATTCCCGTTTACCCTGAAACAGGATCTGCGCGACAATTACCCCTTCGGCATGTTTGCCGTGCCGCGTGAACAGATCAACCGCCTGCATGCCTCAAGCGGCACCACCGGCCAGCCGACCGTTGTTGGCTATACCAAACGTGATATCGACACATGGGCAACCGTCGTTGCCCGCTCGCTTCGGGCCAGCGGCACGCGGCCCGGTGACGTGGTGCATGTGGCCTATGGTTACGGGCTGTTCACCGGCGGGCTGGGCGCACATTACGGCGCCGAGAAACTGGGCTGCACCGTGGTGCCTGTGTCCGGCGGCATGACCGAACGGCAGGTAAAACTGATCGAGGATTTCGGCGCCTCAACCATCATGGTTACTCCGTCTTACATGCTGTCCATTCTGGACGAATACAACCGTCAGGGCCGCGACCCGCGCGAAAGCCCGCTGGATGTCGGCATCTTCGGAGCCGAACCATGGACCAATTCCATGCGCGAGGAAATCGAACAGGCGTTTGATATGCACGCGGTCGATATCTACGGGCTGTCCGAGGTGATGGGGCCGGGCGTGGCCAATGAATGTGTGGAAACCAAGGACGGGCTGCACATCTGGGAAGATCATTTCTACCCCGAGATCATCAACCCCGACACCGGCGAAGTGGTCGCGGATGGCGAACTGGGCGAACTGGTGTTCACGTCATTGACCAAAGAGGGTTTTCCGATCATCCGCTACCGCACCCGCGATCTGACCCGCCTGCTGCCCGGCACCGCGCGGTCCATGCGGCGGATGGAGAAGATCACCGGGCGCACCGACGACATGATCATCCTGCGCGGGGTGAACATTTTCCCGACCCAGATCGAGGAACAGTTGATGACCGTCACCGCCCTGTCGCCGCATTTCCAGATCGAACTGGTGCGCGAGGGGCGGATGGACCAGATGATTGTCCATGTCGAAGCCGCCGAAGGGGCCAGCGATCCTGATGCCGCCTGCACCGAATTGCAGAAAAAGATCAAACGCAACGTCGGGGTGTCCACGCGGGTCACGCTGGCCGAAATCGGCGGGGTGGCCCGCAGCCAGGGCAAGGCGGTGCGCACGATCGACAACCGGCCGAAGGCCTGACCACTGTGGCGCGGGGTATTGCACGGGATCACGCGGAGAAACGCGCGGCAATCCGCAAGGGGGCGGCCGCCTATTTTGCGGCACACGGCTATGACCGGGCGTCGATGACCGGTGCAGCAAAGCATTGCGGTGTCTCCAAAGCATTGATCTACCACTACTATGACAGCAAGGAAGATTTGCTGTTCGATATTTTGCAGGCGCATCTTTCGGCGTTGATGGCAACAGTCGAAAAGGTCGGCCAGGGGCCGGATTATCTGCGCCGGATGATTCGGGCCATTCTGATGGCCTATCGCGCCGCGGATGCCGAGCATAAGCTGCAGGCGGATGCTCTGGGCACCTTGCCGGCGGACAAGCGTGCACCATTGCTGGCGCTGCAACGCCGCCTGGTCAAGGCAATGGACAAAGCGCTGTTGCAGGCATCACCTGCATTGCAGGAAACCCCCGAGCAACTGCGGGCGCTGACCATGGCCGTCTACGGTATGCTGAACTGGTTTTATATGTGGCACCGCCCCGGCAAGGGGGTCAGCCGCGAGGAATACGCGGATCTGGTCACCGATCTTGTTCTGGGTGGCGTTAAGGGGCTTTAGCCACACCAGATACGGGCAATCCGGTTCTTTTTGTCGATGTCCATGTTCAGGCGCTCGGGGCTGTAATCCATCGTGACTGCCGTGCCCGGCCGGATGATCCGCATCGGTCTGGATGCAGGAAATGTCATGGCCGCCAGAACATCGGCCGATTGTCCGACCAGATACTGCATGTCTTTGGCGCCGCAACTGTCCGCGTTCGCGCCGGGCTTTGGCTGGGGCGCAGCGATTTCACATGCGGCGAGGGTCAGGGAAAGAATGAGAGCATAACGCATTTCGGGCTCCGACTGGAAAAGTTGGCACAGGTCTGTCCAAGCGACTATAGCATGGTTTTGTGTGGCTCAGGCAAATGCGCCCTGGCAGAACCCTCTGGCGAGCGCGCCCCGCTGTGGATCGGCTCAGTCGGTGTGTAACAGCAAGCATTCCAGCATGGAAAAAGATGACAGAGGCGGAACCTGTTTCATGTCAGGATGGGTTCTGGAACGTCTGCAAGGGCAGGAGAGAAGGCAGAAAGCAGGTGAAACTATTGTTCTGTGCCGTATCGCGCCAGGAACATTTCAACGGCGCCGTTCAAGACGCGCTCGATCTCTTCCTTGGAAAACTCGGTCTGAACGCCGCACATGAACTGGGGAAAAAACGCCGCCTTGCACAGCTCCGCGAACTGGTCGGCGGCAAGATCCAGGTCGGTGATATCAAGCTGGCCTGATGCAACGGCTTTCTCGAAATAAGCGACCAGACGTTCGCGCACCAATTGCGGGCCCGAGGCATAAAACCGGGCGCCAAGATCAGGGAAACGGCCGGATTCGGCCACGCACATGCGATACATGCTCAGGCCGAAATCCGAGGTAAAAAAGGCGATAATCCGCTTTCCGGCCTCGTAAAGAACCTCGGCCGGGGCGGCATGGGATTCCAGCAATTCCAACGCGCTGTCCGCCTGGCGGATGCATTCGGTTCGGGCGACTTCGGCAAACAAGAGGCGCTTGTCAGGGAAATAGCTGTAGAGCGTGGCCTTGGAGACACCGGCGGTTTTGGCGATGTCATCGACGCTGGCGCCTTCAAACCCTTCCCTCATGAAAACCGTCCGGGCGCCTTCAAGCACCTGGTCGAATTTCCGGCCTTTTCTGATCTGCTCATCAGATGTTGTCATCTAGGTCTCCCCTTGGGGAAACTATAAACCCTTCGGTTCACTTTGAGCAAGAAAGAAGGCCCGGACGGGGGGAGAAAACCGCCCGGGCCTTTGCGGCAGCCGGGCTGTCATGTGTCATCGCAGCCCGGATTTGTGCCCAGATCCGTGCAGGCCTGACCAACGGTTGGCGCCGATGGTTCCGGGAACATCAGCCGTGGCAGATCAAAGGTAAAACCACCCGCCATGGCAGGGGCTGCAAACGTGGCCATGACTAGGGCCAGAAGTATTGTCCGTGAGTGGGTCATTTTTCCGATTCCTTTTCTGTACCAATCTGTTCAGCCGCAATATAAACCGAACCGTTTAGTTTGCAAGAGGGTTTTGAACTATGCAGTTCACTTTTTTGGGTTGCCTCTTTTTGCAGGTCCGCTATTTTTAGAATAGTTCTAATAAATGAGGCCCGAAATGATCCCTGGTGTTGGCACCCGTCGGCGGTTTTCCGACCTGAATGAAAAGGAGGTTCTGGCGCTGGCCATTTCCTCCGAGGAAGATGATGCGCGCATTTACCGAACCTATGCCCAGATGTTACGCGAAAAGTACCCGGCATCGGCTGCGGTTTTTGACGACATGGCCAAGGAAGAGGACGAACACCGGCGCCAGTTGATCGAGCTTTACAAATCGCGTTTCGGCGATGTCATTCCGCTGGTCCGGCGGGAACATGTGGCCGGGTTTTATGCCCGCCGGCCGATCTGGCTGGTGGAAAATCTGGGGCTGGAGCGGATTCGCGAAGAGGCGGCATTGATGGAGCGGGATGCCGAGGCATTCTACCTCAAGGCGGCAGCCCGAACGACCGATGCCGCAACACGCAAGCTGCTGGGTGATCTGGCCGCAGCCGAAGCCGGACACGTCAAGACGGCCACCGAACTGGAGCAGAAACACCTGAGTGGGGAGATCAAGGAAACCGAGGAGCGCATCGCCCACCGGCAGTTTGTTCTGACCTGGGTGCAGCCCGGTCTGGCCGGGTTGATGGATGGGTCGGTTTCGACACTGGCGCCGATCTTTGCCACCGCTTTTGCGACCCAGAATACCTGGACGACATTTCTGGTCGGGCTGGCGGCCTCTATCGGCGCCGGCATTTCCATGGGCTTTACCGAGGCGGCCTCGGATGACGGAGAACTGTCCGGGCGCGGCTCGCCCCTGAAACGTGGCATTGCCTCGGGGGTGATGACGACCCTTGGCGGGCTGGGCCATGCGCTGCCTTATCTGATCACCGATTTCTGGACCGCAACGACCATTGCCATGATTGTGGTTTTCGTGGAGCTCTGGGTCATTGCCTGGATCCAGAACAAATATATGGAAACACCATTCCTGCGGGCGGCATTCCAGGTTGTTCTGGGAGGGGCGCTGGTGTTTGCCACAGGGGTACTGATCGGCGCGGGCTAGCGCCGGCACGCTGGTCATGCTAAGCGCGTTTCATGCTGGCGATATTCCTGAAAACACTGCCATTCTTTGCCCTGATCGGACTGGGTTACATCGCCGGACGCACGCGGTTTTTCACGGCCGAGGCAACAGCCTGGCTGACCAGGTTCGTTTTCTACTTTGCCCTGTCGGCAATGCTGTTTCGCTTTGCCGCCAATCTTTCGCTTTCCGAGGTGTTCAACTGGTCGTTCGTTCTGGCCTATCTGTCGGGAACCGCAACGGTCTATCTGTTGGCAACCGGGGTGGCGATGTTGCGTCGCCTCAGCGTGGCCGAGGCGGCAATCGAGGCGCAATGCGCCGTGACCGGCAATGTCGGATTCCTCGGCTTGCCCATGCTGGTTCTGCTGTTGGGTCCCGAGGCGGTGGGGCCGAACATGCTGGTGCTGTCCACCGACCTGATCGTATTCGGCAGCCTTGTTGTCATACTGATCACCGGCAGCCGGGACGGGCGCCTGTCGCCTGCGGTGTTCAGGACCGTGGCGCTGGGGCTGATCAAGAACCCGATGATCGTTTCCATTGTACTGGGGCTGGGCTGGTCGGCGCTGCATTTGCCGACACCTGCACCGATGCGGGAATTTCTGGAACTGCTGAGCGGTGCGGCCACGCCCGGTGCGCTGTTTGTGATCGGTGCCTCGCTGGCGGCAAAATCGGCGGAACGGCTGGTGATTGCCGGGTGGCTATCGTTTTGCAAGCTCTTTCTGCATCCGCTGGCGGTGGCTGTGACCTCGCTGATGGTCTTTCAGGTGGACCGCTATTCAGCCGGCGTGATGATCGCGGCGGCGTCCCTGCCCGTGGCGGGAAACGTGTTCATGCTGGCGCAGCATTATGGTGTGGCGCCGCACCGGGTTTCCGCGGCTATTCTGGTATCGACCGTGGCCAGCATTGTCACGGTTTCCCTGGCCGTTGCCCTGATTGGCAACCTGTAGGAGGGATACATGTGCGCGCTGTATATTGATGCCGACGCCTGCCCGGTGAAAGCCGAGGCCGAACGCGTGGCGACCCGGCACAAGCTGAAAATGTATCTGGTGTCAAATGGCGGGCTGCGCCCTTCTGCCAACCCGCTTGTCGAGATGGTTTTTGTTGCCGATGGCCCGGATGTGGCCGATATGTGGATCGCAGACCGGGCCACCAGGGGTGATGTCGTGGTGACCGGAGACATCCCGCTGGCGGCAAAATGCATTGCCAACGGCGCGCGGGTACTGCGCCACAACGGAGAGGTTTTCACGCCGGCGAATATCGGCAATCAACTGGCCATGCGCGATCTGATGACCGATCTGCGCGCCGCAGACCCGTTCCGGCAGGGCGGCGGCAAGGCCTTTACAAAAGCCGACCGGTCGCGTTTTCTTTCAGCGCTGGAGCGGGAACTGACAGCTGCGAGCAGGGAAAAGGCAGAATGAGCGATATAAAGGCGGTTCTATTTGACATCGGCAATGTGCTGATCACCTGGGAGCCGGAAAGGTTTTACGACAGAACCATTGGCGAACAGCGCCGCCGCGCCCTGTTTGATGCGGTGGATCTGTATGGCATGAACGATCGTGCCGACAAGGGTGAATCGCTGCCGGAAATGCTGGATGATCTTGTGACGCAGCACCCGGAGTTCCGGGCGGAAATCCGCATGTGGCAGGATAACTGGATCGAGTTCATAACCGGCGAAATCCCGCAATCCATTGCGCTGTTGCGGGTGTTGCGGGCCAAGGGCATGCCGGTCTTTGCCCTGACAAATTTCGGGGCGGAAACGCTTGAACTTGCAGACAGGCATTTCAGTTTCCTGACCGAATTTGACCGCCGCTATGTCTCGGCCCATATGCGGATAATGAAACCGGATCCGCAAATCTATGCGGCGGTTGAGGCAGATAGCGGCTTGGCGCCGGGCACGCTGCTTTTTACCGATGATCGGCCGGAAAATATCGAGGCGGCTGTGGCGCGCGGCTGGAACGGGCATGTGTTTGAAGGGCCAGAGGGCTGGGCGCAGGCACTGGTTTCACATGGGGTCCTCACGGCTGAGGAGGCGGCTGTATGAGCTTTGACATCATCCGTTTCGAGAAAGCCAACCGGCTGCTGGACTGGCTTGCGCTGACAAAGGCGCTGGAAGCCGGGCATCGCCTGCCAAAAGCCGAGATCGGCGATACGTTTCTGTACCGCGATCCGGATACATTGCTGACCCGATCCGCCTGGATTGACGGAATGGGATTGCTGGTCAAGGCGGCAACGGTTTTCCCGGATAATCCCGAGCGTGATGCACCTATGGTCAACGGTACGGTGAACCTGTTTTCCGACGACAAAGGTGTGCTGGAGGCATTGATTGATTTTCATCTGGTGACCAAATGGAAAACGGCAGGTGACAGCCTGCTGGCGGCGCTGAAACTGGCGCGCAGTGACAGCCGCAACATACTGATCGTTGGCGCCGGAACAGTGGCGCGCTCGCTGATCGAGGCTTATGGTGCGGGGTTTCCCGACGCGCATCTGCAAATCTGGAACCGCAACCCGGCGCGCGCCACAGATCTGGCCGAAACTTATCCGCATGTCGAGGTCTTGCATGATCTTGAATGGGCGGTGCGCGGGGCGGATATTGTCAGCGTGGCCACCATGGCGACCAGCCCGCTGATCCATGGTGAATGGCTGCATCCGGGGCAGCATCTCGACCTGATCGGGGCCTATCGGCCGGATATGCGCGAAGCCGATGATGAAGCGCTGCGGCGGGCGCGAATTTTTGTCGATTGCCGCGATACGGTGCTGGATCACATTGGCGAGTTGAAAACACCGCTGGCCGAGGGGGTGATCAGCCACACCGATGTTGTGGCGGATTTTTACGACCTGCCCGCCGGACGGTTTGGCCGGCAGGATGATACCGACATCACCCTGTTCAAGAACGGTGGCGGCGCGCATCTTGATCTGATGACCAGCCGCTATGTTCTGGACCAATGGAGAAAGCAATGATCCGGCCAGACCAGATAGCGGATTTCCAGCGTGACGGCGTGGTGATGCTGCGTGGTGTCATGTCTGACTGGGTTGAGGTGATGCGTGCCGGTGTTGCGCGCAACATGGCCGACCCCGGAGAATACGCCAGCGAAAACGCCGTGGCCGAAGGCCGGTTCTTTGATGACTATTGCAACTGGCAGCGTATCCCCGAATTTGAGCGCGTGGTGCGTGAAAGCCCCGCGGCCGAGCTGGCGGCATGTGTCATGCAGAGCCACCGGGTGCAGTTCTTTCACGATCACGTGCTGGTCAAGGAGCCAGGCACGCCCAAACCCACCCCCTGGCATCAGGATGCGCCCTATTATTTTGTAACCGGCAGCCAGACTGTCAGCTTGTGGATACCACTCGATCCGGTAGAGAAAGCAAGCCTGCGTTTCATTGCCGGATCGCACCTGTGGCCGCAAATGGTGCGCCCTGTCAGTTGGGCGGATGACAGTGACTTTTATGAGAGCGGAGATGATTGGACGCCGGTGCCTGACCCGGATGCGGATCCGGGGGAGGCGCAGGTGCTGGAATGGCCGATGCAGCCCGGCGATGTTGTCCTGTTCGATTATCGCACGGTACATGGCGCGCGCGGCAATGCCTCGCCCAACCGGCGCCGGGCGCTCAGCCTGCGCTGGCTGGGGGATGATACCAGATATGTGGAGCGGCCCGGGCGTACATCGCCCCCGTTTCCGGGGCATGGAATGAAAACGGGTGAGCGGTTGCGCGCGGATTGGTTCCCCGTGATCCGGGAGGGATAAAGAGTATGATTTGGGGTGTTGTTGCTGTTCTCGTGGTTCTGGCGGGGTTGCCGCTCGTATTATATTTTCTCAGAAAGCCGATGAATGACGCCGCGCGTCGCGAGGCACCGGGAAAGTTTGCCCAGCTTACGCAGGGAAAGACACATTACCAGTGGCACGGGCCAAAAAACGGCCCGGTCATGGTTTGCGTGCATGGTCTGACAACACCCAGTTATGTCTGGGATGCGCTGATCCGGCCTTTTACCACGATGGGGTTTCGGGTGCTGACCTATGATCTGTATGGTCGCGGATATTCTGACCGCCCGGCAGGCCGGCAGGATTGCCTGTTTTTTCTGATGCAGCTTGAGGATTTGCTGCATGATCAGGAAATCGATGGCGGCATCATACTGCTGGGCTATTCCATGGGCGGCACCATTGCCACCTGCTATGCGGCACAGCACCCGGATATGCTGGACCGTCTGGTCCTGTTGGCCCCGACCGGGTTATCCTATCGCCCCAGCCGCGTGGCCGAATTCATGCGCAAAGTGCCGGTTTTGGGCGGCTGGCTGGCGCGTGTCATGGGCGGCTGGCTGATCCGCAAAGGTATTGTGGCTGAATCCGAGACGCCCTCCGAGGTTCTTGATATTTACAAGAAGCAGGCAAAAGAAACCCGCTATCGGGGGTTTTTGCCGGCGGTTCTGTCGAGCATGCGCAACATCCTGAGAACCGATACGGCCGATCAGCACAGAAAAATTGCCAAAACGGATATTCCGGTGCTGGCGATATGGGGTGAGGATGACAACGTGATCGGGCTGGACGGTATGGGGCGGCTGGCGGAACTGAACCGCAAAGCCCGCCAGTCCGAGATAGCAAATGCCCCGCATTCCATGGCCTATACGCACCCCAAGGCCGTCATAAAGGCGATGCAGGAATTTCTGCGCGAAGTATGAGTGCGGCCGGCACTATCCGCGCTTGAAGGGGCCGTAGGATGTCAGAATTTCGACTTCCTCGTTCACGGCTTCGCGTTCGGCCTCCAGATACTGCGCAATGGCATTGCGAAACTGCGGATCGGCAATCCAGTGCAGGGAATGGGTCGTGACGGGCAGGTAGCCGCGCGACAGCTTGTGTTCACCCTGCGCGCCGGCCTCAACCGTCGCAAGGCCCTGTTCGATGGCGTAATCCAGGGCGCGGTAGTAACACAGCTCAAAGTGCAAATGCGGATGGGTTTCAATGGCCCCCCAGTACCGGCCATAAAGCGTTTCACGACCGATGAAGTTCAGCGCCCCCGCCACCCAACGCCCGTCTCTCTGCGCCATGACCAGCAGGATGTCATCGCGCATGTCGCGTTGCAGGATGTCAAAGAAAGCGCGCGTCAGATAGGGCCGGCCCCATTTGCGCGCGCCGGTGTCCTGATAAAAACGCCAGAAGGCGGCCCAATGCGCCGGCTCGATCATCTCTCCGGTCAGCATGTGGATCGTGCCGCCAAAGGCCTGCGCCACGCGCCGCTCTTTGCGGATGGCCTTGCGCTTGCGCGAGGACAGCGTGGCAAGGAAGGCGTCAAAATCGGCGTAATCTGCGTTGTGCCAGTGAAATTGCTGGCTGGTGCGGTGCAACAGCCCCATTTGCCGCCCGGCCTCGGCCTCGTCGTTGGTGCAAAAGGTGATATGCAGCGAGGAAAGATCATTTTCTGCGGCCAGTTGCACGGCGCCTTGCACAAGTGCCGCCTGACCGGTTTTCATGTGGTCCGGGTGAACCAGAAACCGCCGCCCGGTGGCCGGGGTAAAGGGTACGGCGATTTGCAGTTTCGGGTAATAGGTGCCGCCGGCGCGGGCATAGGCCTCGGCCCAGTGGTGGTCAAAGATATATTCGCCCTGAGAATGGTCCTTGGCATACATCGGTGCCACCGCGAGGGTTGTTGCGCCCTGCATGGCCTGCAGGTGATAGGGGTGCCAGCCGGTGCCGGTGCCGACCGAGCCGCTCTCTTCCAGAGCATTCAGAAAACGGTGGGTGGTGAACGGATCAAGCGGCCGGCCGCCGTCTGATGTCTCGGGGCAGGCGCAGAGATCCCAATCGCGGGGCCGAATTTGTGCCAGCGCCGAACGGACATGAATTTCGATCTTGTGTTCCGGCATGCAGTCGCCCCTTTCGTCTCTGTCACAATGACGGGGTTGCGAAACGGGTCAAGCCACAGGATTACGCCTCGGCGTGAAAAATCGCTTGGAATTTTCATGAAACCCGGGCAGCATGAAAAAACGATGAAATTTTTCACGAAAGGCAACCGTGCGCTATGCAGCAATCCGATCTGACACAATCCAAAACCCTGGGGGCCGATATACGGGCCATTCGGAAAGCGCGCGGCCTGACACTGGCGGAGGTGGCGGCGCGTCTGGCCTGTTCGGTCGGCTGGCTTAGTCAGGTCGAGCGCGATCTGTCGGTGCCGTCGGTCACGGACTTGCGTCAACTGGCGGATGTTCTGGGTGTTCCGGTCTCCATGCTGTTTGCCCGCAAGCCCGCCCCGGCCGAGGAAGAGGGCCATGTGGTGCGCAAAGGGGCGCGGCGCACGATTGGCAGCCGCGAGGCCGGGTTGGTCGAGGAACTGCTGTCGCCCGATCTGACCGATGATTTCGAGGTGGTGCATTCGACCTTTCTGCCGCATTCCGAGATTGCCGAATTTGTAATGCGCCCGACCCAGGAAGTGGGCTATCTGATTTCGGGCAAACTGGACCTGTGGATCGCAGGGCGCAAATTCACCATTCACCCCGGCGACAGTTTCCGCATCCGTGGCGAGAAACATCGCTGGGCCAACCCCTATGACAACCCGGCGGTGGCGATCTGGGTGATCGCCCCGCCGGTTTACTGAGGAACTGGAATGTCATTTCAGGCATGGAGCGTCTTTGCACTATTCTGGGTCGTGTTTGTCACGACACCGGGGCCGAACGCCGTGAACTGCATCAGTAACGGCATGGCACTGGGGTTCCGGTCGGCCTTGTGGGGGGTGTTGGGGATATTGACACAGGCAACCCTGTTTCTGGTGTTGTCGGCATTGGGGGTGACAGCGCTGATCATTGCCTCACCGGTGGCCTTTTTCTGGGTCAAGCTGGCGGGCGCGGCTTTCCTGGTTTTTCTGGGGCTGCGGGGCTGGATCAACGCGGGCCGGCCAGTGGCTGCGGCTCCGGTCTCTGGTCGGCATGTTTATTCGAAAGCATTGGCCATTGCCACGATCAACGCCAAGAGCGTGGCCGGGTATCTGGCAGCCTTCAGCCAGTTCGTGCAGCCGGATGTGCCGATCTGGCAGCAGATGCAGGTGATCATGCCCACGGCACTGACCATCACCACCATCAGTTACACAGGCTATTGCGCTTTGGGGGCTTCGCTTGGCCGGGTGGCCATCGGGGCTGTTTTCAATCGCTGGTTTCGCCGCCTCATGGGGTTGGCATTTATCATCTACGGGGTGGTTCTGGGAAGCGCCAGCGCCCCACAAATCGGGAGAGGATAATGCGGAAAGGATCATGCCTGTGCGGCGCTGTCCAGTATGAGGTGACCGGCGAGCCGCAAGACCCCTCGGTGTGCCATTGCAGCCAGTGTCGCAAGCAATCGGGCCATGTCTGGGCCTCGGCCTATGTGCCGGACGAGGCGCTGAAAATCACGCAGGATGAAGGGCTGAAATGGTATGCGTCCTCGGATGTGGCCAAGCGCGGTTTTTGCGGCACATGCGGTGCATTCCTCTTCTGGAAAAAGAACGATGAGGACACGATCGAGTTCAGCCTTGGATCGCTGGACGGGCCGACAGGTATCTCCTTGGAAAGACATATCTTTGTGGCGGACAAGGGGGATTATTACGAGATTCCGGATGATCTGCCACAGCACCAGTAAGAGGAGCGGGTCATGAGTGATTTTCCCACAACAGCACGGGTTGTCATCATTGGCGGCGGGGCGGTTGGCACCTCGTCCCTGTATCATCTGGCCAAGGCGGGCTGGAGCGATTGTGTTCTGCTGGAAAAGAACGAGTTGACGGCGGGCAGCACATGGCATGCGGCGGGTAATGTTCCGACCTTTTCCACCAGCTGGTCACTGATGAACATGCAGCGCTATTCGACCGAACTGTACCGCGGGTTGGGGCAGGCGGTTGATTACCCGATGAATTATCATGTCACCGGTTCGGTCCGGCTGGCCCACAGCAGGGAACGGATGCAGGAATTTGCCCGCGCCTGCGGCATGGGGCGCTATCAGGGGATGGATATCCAGATGCTGGGCGTGGACGAGATCAGGCCGCGTTACCCGTTCCTTGAAACACACGATCTGCAGGGTGCGCTGTATGACCCTTATGACGGCGATATTGATCCGGCGCAGATGACACAGGCGCTGGCCAAGGGCGCGCGGGACATGGGCGCGCGGATATTGCGGTTTACCCCGGCAACAGGTGTGCGGCGCGAGGGTGACGAGTGGGTGGTCGAGACCGAAAAGGGTGAAATCCGCTGTGAATTCGTGGTCAATGCCGCCGGATATTACGCCCAGCGGGTCGGTGAATGGTTCCGCCCCTATGGCGGCCGCCGCGTGCCGATGATGGTGATGAGCCACCAGTATATGCTGACCGATGAAATCCCCGAGCTGGAGGCCTGGAGCCGCGCGGGCGGGAAAAAGCTGCCTCTGCTGCGCGATGTGGATACGTCCTATTACCTGCGGCAGGAAAAATACGGGCTGAACCTTGGCCCCTATGAAAAGGGCTGCAAGGCGCATTGGGTCACGCCGGATGACCCGATGCCTGACGATTTTTCCTTTCAGCTATACCCCGACGATCTGGAGCGGCTGGAGTGGTATATCGAGGATGCAATGGCGCGGGTGCCGATCCTGGGCACCGCAGGGATCAGCAAGGTGATCAACGGGCCAATCCCCTATACACCGGATGGCAACCCGCTGATCGGGCCGATGCCGGGGGTGAGAAATGCGTTCGAGGCTTGCGTATTTACCTTTGGCATCGCGCAGGCGGGCGGCGCGGGCAAGGTGCTGGCCGAATGGATCACCCAAGGGGAGACCGAATGGGATATGTGGTCGTGTGATCCGCGCCGGTTCACCGGATTTGTGGATGATGATTACTGCGTCGCCAAGGGGAAGGAGGTTTACGGCCACGAATACGCCATGCATTTCCCGCATCATGAATGGCCGGCGGGGCGCGACAGGCGGCTGTCGTCGCTGGATAGCCGCCTGCGCGATGCCGGTGCGGTGATGGGGCCATATAATGGTTGGGAGCGGGCGAACTGGTTTGCCAAAGCGGGCGATGATCTGAGCGAGGAAGCAACGCAAACCTGGATGCGTGACGGGCCTTGGGAGCTGCGTATTTGCGAAGAATGCGAAGTTGTGCGGGATGGCTGCGGGGTGCTGGCGATCTCGGGCTTTACACGGCTGAAGGTGCAGGGTGTGGGCGCGTGTGACTGGCTGGACGGGCTGACGGCCTCGCGCCTGCCGTCTGTCGGGCGTGTGGGGCTGGCCTATTTTGCTGACAGTCGCGGGCGGATCGTCACGGAAATGTCGGTGATCCCGCATTCGCAGGATGAAATCGACCTGATCACCGCCGCCACGGCACAGTGGCATGACAGGGAGTTGCTGTCGCGACAGGCGCCGGATGGCATTACGGTCACGGATCATTCCGAGGAAAGGGAATGTCTGCTGGTCACCGGACCAAAGGCGCGTGATGTGCTGGCGGGGTTGACGGATGCGGACCTGACATTAGGCTGGCTGACCCGTCAGGAGGCCGTGGTGGTGGGCAGGGCTTGTGACCTGCTGCGGGTGTCCTTTGCCGGCGAGTTGGGCTGGGAGGTGCATTGCGCCATGCAGGACGCGCCCGCGATCTGGGATGCGGTGACAACGGCGGGGGCGCGCCCCTTTGGCATGTATGCGCTGGACCGGCTGCGGCTGGAGAAGGGATACCGCGCGTGGAAGGGGGATTTGTCCACCGATTATTCCTTGCTGGAAGGTGGCCTGGATCGGTTTGTGAAGCTGGACAAACCGCAGGATTTTCCCGGCAAGGCGGCATTGCTGGCGGAAAAACAGGCAGGTGCTGCCAAACGCTTTGTCACCTTGATTGTGGATGCGGGCGATGCGGACGCGCCCTATATGTCGACCCTTTGGCATAACGGGCAGGTGGTGGGGGAAACCACATCCGGCGGCTGGGGATACCGCGTGAATGCCAGCATCGCGCTGGGCATGTTGCGGGCCGATCTGGCGGTGCCGGGCAAAAAGATCGAAGTTGAAATTTATGGCGAGCGGTGGCCCGCAGTGGTGCAGGAGGATCAGCCGCTGTGGGATCCGGCAAATGAAAGGATACGCGCATGAACATCCCAGAAAAGGCCCGTGTGGTTATTATTGGCGGCGGGATCATCGGCTGTTCGGTTGCCTATCATCTGGCGAAACTGGGTTGGCAGGATGTGGTTCTGCTGGAGCGCAAGGCCCTGACCAGCGGCACAACCTGGCATGCGGCGGGGTTGATCGGGCAGTTGCGATCCTCCAGCAACATGACCAAGCTGGCGAAATACAGCCGCGATTTATATGCCGCACTGGAGGATGAAACCGGCGTGGCAACGGGGCTGCGCACCTGCGGATCAATCTCGGTCGCGCTGAGTGAGGACCGGCGCGAGGAGCTGTTTCGCGGCGCGGCCATGGCGCGGGCATTCGGCGTTGCCGCCGAGGAAATCACCGCGCAAGAGGTGCAGGAACGCTATCCGCATCTGAATATTGATGGCGTGGTGGCAGGGGTGTTCATCCGCGATGACGGGCAGGGTGATCCGGCCAACATCGCACTGGCACTGGCCAAGGGTGCGCGGATGCGCGGGGCGCAGGTGCTGGAGCGGGTGCGGGTTGCGGGGATACGCACGGAGGGCGGGCGCGCAATCGGTGTTGATTGGGAAAGCGACGCGGGGCAGGGGTTTATTGCCGCCGACCATGTGGTGAACTGCGCCGGTATGTGGGGGCATGAGGTTGGCCGCATGGCGGGGGTGAATGTGCCGCTGCAGGCGTGCGAACATTTCTATATTGTGACCGAGCCGATCAAGGGGCTGGCGCAACTGCCGGTGCTGCGGGTGCCGGATGAATGCGCCTATTTCAAAGAGGATGCGGGCAAATTTCTGTTGGGGGCGTTCGAGCCGAATGCCAAGCCCTGGGGGATGGGCGGCATTCCCGCGGATTTCGAGTTTGACCAACTGCCCGAGGATTTTGACCACTTCGAGCCGATCCTCGAGAAGGCGATCAACCGGATGCCCATTCTGGCCGAGGCGGGGATTCACACGTTTTTCAACGGGCCGGAAAGTTTCACGCCGGATGATGCCTATCATCTGGGGTTGGCGCCGGAACTGGAGAATTACTGGGTGGCGGCCGGTTTCAATTCGATCGGTATCCAGTCGGCCGGCGGGGCCGGCATGGCGCTGGCGCAATGGATGCAGGATGGCGAAAAGCCGTTCGATCTGGGTGATGTCGATATTTCGCGGATGCAGGTGTTTCAGGGGAACAAGACGTATCTGTTTGAGCGATCCAAGGAAACTTTGGGCTTGCTTTATGCCGATCATTTCCCTTACCGGCAAAAGGCCACCGCGCGGGGTGTGCGGCGTTCACCTTTTCATCAACACTTGCTGGATCAGGGCGCTGTGATGGGCGAGGCCGCCGGATGGGAGCGCGCCAACTGGTTCGCGAATGAAGGGCAGGAACGCGAATACCGCTATTCGTGGAAGCGGCAGAACTGGTTTGAAAACTCTGCCGCTGAACACCGCGCGGTGCGCGAGAATGTCGGCATGTATGACATGTCGTCCTTTGGCAAGATCAGGGTCGAGGGACGTGATGCAGAGGCGTTTTTGAACCATGTCTGCGGTAACGATATGTCGGTGCCGGTGGGCAAGATCGTCTATACGCAATTCCTGAACACCCGTGGCGGGATCGAGGCGGATGTGACGGTGACGCGCCTGTCGGAAACCGCCTATCTGGTGGTCACCCCTGCCGCGACGCGGTTGGCTGACCAGACATGGCTGCGCCGGCATCTGGGGGATTTTAGTGCGGTGGTCACTGATGTGACGGCAGCCGAGGGCGTGCTTGCGGTGATGGGGCCGAATGCGCGGGCGCTGATGCAAAAGGTTTCCCCGAATGATTTCTCCAATGCGGTCAATCCGTTCGGCACCATGCAGCAGATCGAGGTCGGTATGGGGTTGGCGCGGGCGCATCGGGTGTCTTATGTTGGCGAGCTGGGTTGGGAGATTTATGTTTCCGCCGATATGGCCGCGCATGTGTTCGAGGTATTGCAGGATGCCGGTCAGGACATGGGGCTGAAGCTGTGCGGAATGCATATGATGGACAGTTGCCGGATCGAAAAGGGGTTTCGGCATTTTGGCCATGATATCACTTGCGAGGATCATGTGCTTGAGGCGGGTCTGGGCTTTGCTGTGAAAACTGAAAAGCCCGCGTTTATCGGGCGCGACGCGGTTTTGCAGAAAAAGGAAAACGGGCTGGACGCCCGTTTGCTGCAATTCAGATTGGCGGACCCCGAGCCGTTGCTTTATCACAATGAACCGGTGCTGCGGGATGGCGAGATTGTCGGGTATCTGTCGTCTGGGGCCTATGGTCATACACTGGGTTCGGCCATTGGATTGGGGTATGTGCCATGCAAAGGCGAAAGTGCTGCTGATGTTCTGGCGTCGTCCTATGAAATCGACGTTGCCGGGGTGCGGGTGAAGGCCGAGGCGTCTTTGCGCCCGATGTATGATCCGAAATCGGAACGGGTAAAACTTTGATGCCTCCGGCGGGGATATTTGTGGAACA
>Ga0256841_1000645_pt1 | contig 34522 bp, 23 predicted proteins | sample 356308metaG_FD_185971 | JGI IMG/M metagenome (GOLD analysis project Ga0256841, IMG submission 185971) | Hydrothermal vent microbial communities from Mid Atlantic Ridge, Atlantic Ocean - 356-308 | ecosystem: Environmental > Aquatic > Marine > Hydrothermal vents | place: Atlantic Ocean: Mid... | reverse complement strand
CGTGTCGGGTTTTGCCAGGCGTTACGGATTTCGTGACAAGCCCCGGCATATCCGCCTGCGTGCGCTCGATCCCGCGCATGCGCTGTTGCCAGGGGGCGGGGATGCGGATATTACGCTGGACGCTGCAAGCTTCGCCCGCCTGGCGCCCGGGGTCTCGCGCGTTTTCATCACCGAAAACGAGATCAATTTTCTGGCCTTTCCGCAGGTGCCGGACAGCCTGCTGATCTTCGGTGCCGGTTATGGCTTCGAAGCCCTGGGGCAAGCCACCTGGCTGAGGCGTTGTCAGGTATTTTACTGGGGTGATATCGATACCCACGGTTTTGCCATCCTCGATCAATTGCGCACCAGCCTTCCACAGGCGCGTTCCCTGCTGATGGACCGCGCTACCCTGCATGCCTTCGAGGCCCAGTGGGGCGTGGAAGATAAACAGACGTTACGCGACTTGCCCCGTCTGAATGTGGAGGAATGCGCGTTGTACAACGATCTGAGAGACAACCGCCTGAGCCCAAATTTGCGCCTGGAACAGGAGCACATCGGCTTTGGCTGGGTCGAGGCCACACTGGCTGCACTGGGAAGTGGGGATAAGGTCGACACCGCTTAGGGGTGTCTTCTCTAAGGAACCTCTGGTTAATTCGTTTTCCGTCATTCCGGCGCAGGCCGGAATCCAGCGGTTTCAACGACGTGGATACCGGCCTCCGCCGGTATGACGAATTAATCGGAGTTTCCCTAAATACCGTGCGGGACTTTTGAAGGGATGCGTAGTGCAAATCCAGCTCCGGCTATCACCTTCTCGCTACGGAACCCGGTGAGAAATGCGGGCTGTTTATGTTTGTTCCAGGTGCGCGCCGACATGCTCCATCAAGGAATCGCCCTGCAAGAGCCATCGTGTTGCCTGCTTTTCATCCCTTTCCGCCGGGTCGGCCCTGAGGTGGGTGACAAGCGACAGGATTTCGTCCGGCATCATGCCTTTCTTTACCAGTTTGGCGTCGATAAGGTCGATGGGGATCGGTGCTTCTGTTTTCCAGTCCCAGCGTATGGCCAGGGCCTGCAAGGCGGTTTCTACGGCTTCCCGCATAGGGGCCAGGGCTTCGGCCACAAAGCCGCCTTCGGCCAGCACCTTCGCCATGCGCTGTTTGTGTTCACCCTTTGCAAGGTGTTCTTGTGCCTCGGCCAGCCGTTTTGCCCGGCCGTCATCTTGTGGCGTGTCTGGAGTCGAGGCGCAGTACAGGGTTTTGACGCTGGCCGTATTGGCGCTCAGTACGCCGGCCTCGATCAGGCGTTGCAGAGTCTGGTAAGCCGCGCGATCCATCAACTCCAGTCGGGGCGTCGGGTTGGGGAGATGCTGATGGAGTTGCCGGGTGAATTTGTCACGCAAGGGATCGTCCACCCGGTCGGTGACGACCAGCAGGGTTTGCTGTTCTCCTTCGCCATGCAGTTCCAGCAATTGCAGGCGCTCACGCCACTGATTCAGGAGCTGGTCCCGCAGTTGCTGCAGCGGGTCTGCCGGCGGCGCGGGTTGCTTTGTCGCGCCATCGGCCATCAGGCTGTCGATCCGCTCCAGGAAGGCGGCGCGGCCGGAAGGCAGGCCCATCTCGCTTTTTCCCTTGCCGTCCACCACGCCCTCGGCCAGGGAACGCTTTTGCTCCAGCAGAGACAGCATGCGCTGCTCGATGGAGCGCTCGCACACCAGGTTGATTACCTGCACCGGCCGCTTCTGGTGTTTGCGCCAGGCGCGGGCGATGCGTTGCTCAAGCTTTGCAGGATTCCAGGGCAGATCCAGGTTGATTACTACGTCGGCGACCTGAAGATTCAGTCCCACGGCGCCGGAGTCGGTGGAGAGGAACAGGCGGCATTCGGGGTCATCCTTGAAGCGGCGGATTTCGGTGCGGCGTTTTGGCTGGGGAACCGTTCCTGTATGCCAGGCATAGCCCAGCCCCATGCCTTTGGCCTGCTTCCTGACCAGTTTCAGCATGCGTTCCCATTCAGAAAAGATAATAATTTTATGCTCGCCGTCAGCCATCAACTCCTGGAGTATGTTGCCCAGTTCCTTGAGCTTGGGGGAGATGCGGCAGGCCGGGTCAAGAATATACGGGGTATCGCAGAGCATACGCATACAGGCCAGATTGCGTTGCAGTCGTTCCATTTCCTCTTTTTTCAGGGGGCGTTTTTTGGCGAGTTGAGTAAGACGGGCGACCCGTGTCTTGTACTCGTCGTAACGCAGGCGCTGTTCCGGATGCATGGCGACGAAATAGTTCTTCACGGTACGGCCCGGCAGCTGTCCCTCGACGTCGGCCTTGCGTCGGCGCAGCATCAGCGGGCGCAAGCGTTCGTGCAGTTTGTCCAGGTTTTTGTAACCGACGGCGTGGCCGCGTTCATCCAGTTGGTAGAAGTCGCGGTTAAAGCGGAACAGCGGCCCGAACAGATGCGGATCCAGGAACTGGGCGATGGAGTAGATCTCGTCGATACGGTTTTCCACCGGGGTACCGGTGAGTACGAAAGCGTAGCGGCTGCTCAGTTGCTTGACTGCCGTGGCGGTTTTGGTCTGCCAGTTTTTGATGCGCTGGGCCTCGTCGAGAATGATCACGTCCGGCGCCAGGATCTGATTGATTTCTTTTACATCGGGTCGGATTTGTTCATAGTTGGCGAGGTAAAAAAACGTCGACTGTTCGTATTGGCGCAGGCGTTGCGCGCGCGTTCCCTGGATAATCAGCGAGGGCAGGTCAGAAAATTTGGCGATCTGTTCTTCCCACTCGGCTTTCAGGGAAGCAGGCGCGACCACCAGTACGCGCCGGATTCCGTGCAGGCGGTGCAGCAGGGCGCAGGCGGCCACGGCCTGCACCGTTTTGCCCAGACCCATTTCGTCCGCCAGCAGTGCGCGGCCGGTGAAGGCCAGGTGCAGCATGCCTTCCTGTTGGTAGGCGTAGAGCGGCATTTTGACGACAGCATCCAGGTTTTCTTTACCCGACGCCACGGTGGCTTCGAAGTGCTGGCGGGCGCGGATCTGTTCCGCACGCCGGTCCTGGATTTCGAGCCAGGGCTGTAATTCGTTCGATAGGCGGATGCGCCGCCGGATGTTGGCGGGCGAGGCGGCGATGGCGCGTTCCAGTGCCGGCAGCTTGTCGAGCGGATTGCCGGTCAGGTTGCCCTCTTCGTCAAAGAACGGGGTCAGCAGGCTGCGGATCCTGGAACGTTGACGGCTGGTTTTCGGCCAGAGTATACGTGCCTGGTTGCTGCGTCGATCCAGAAAGATTTCGATGTCGGGGTTGCCCGTCCCGGCCGCTTTCTGGAACAGGCGTTTGCGCCGTTGCTGGAGTCGCAGCAGTGTTGCCTCGATATGCTTGCAGGTGCCCAGGCCATTGACACGGTGATCCGGGCAGTCGCAGCTGTTGATGTGTTCTGTGAGCGAACGTATTTCGACACGGTAAGTATTTCCACCACTGGAGTGGGCCAGGAAAGCGCCGTAGAACGCATCGGCCCGGTCCAGGGGGGCAATGCGAATCGCCTCTTCACGGCCACGCAGCCGGCGGCGTTCGATCTCGTCGGCGTCACTGGTTGACCAGCCCGTGAACCGTGGGCGCTTTGGGGTTTTCCGGGTGCGTTTTCTGGATGTTGTCATGTTTGGGGTGTGTTGTTGGTGGTAAGGTGAAAATTCGCTACAGGGAGATGATCTTACGGGAACTCAGTACAAAATAATTGGCATTATGGTATTTGAAAAAGAATCGATAAGCTACGAGAAAACCGTGTGATCGGATTTGCAGGGGGCATGGCGGAATCTGCGTGATGCGGTGGTAGAGAAGTGGACCGTTGGTGGTCCGATCGTACATTACCTGATTACGAAACACCGGATACCGGTCAGCGGCGATATAAAACTTTTTGTTGGGATCACTGCTGTCCCGTTAACGTTGGAGCGAGCCTGCAGGTGAGGACATGGGACCGGTATCACCCGGTCAGGACCGTCTGCCGCAGGGATGCGGCAGTCGAGCGGCCAGGGATGGCAGGTTCTGCGTGTCCTGACCGGGTGATACCGGTTCCATGTCCGGATAGCCTTACCTGGCTCAAAACGTACCTGCCGCTTATGTTTCAGTCACGTGGTTGGCGGGTTAACGGGACAGCAGTGTGTTGGGATGTAATGCATCACATGAGCCCGGCACCCGCGCGCCAGACAAATTCGCGCCGAACGGGTGCGACCACCTGGGTGCCTGTCCGATATTTTGACGGAACGTATACGGGAGCCATGTTGACGAGTAAGAGCTGTACTGTCCTGCAGTTTGCGCATACTATCGAATTCCGATACTTTGGTGCTTCATAACCGGATCATTCGGAAATCGCCTGGCCGGGATTCCTTTTAATGACAGGTGTTCCCGTTCAACCCGCTCATTTTCTGCGGAGTTGAGGCGGGCTGCGAGACGGAGGCGCTTTCCAGGTCCGGTTCCGGTTTCTTTGAAAAAGCTGTGTTGAGGTCGCTGTTTTATGCGCTATCTGAACGAGGAAATGATCCGCTCCATTAACACGCAGGTATTCCGTAACCGGAAGCCTTATCCCTGGATCAATCCGCAGGGTATGCTGACGGCAACGGGGTTTGAGGAATTGCTGGCGAATATGCCGGATATCTCCCTGTTTACTACCTTTTTCGGCAAGCAACGCAAGTACGGACAGCAAAGTCACAACCGCTACGTGCTGGAGTACGAGGACGGGCTGGCGCTGCCGGCCCCCTGGCAGGCCTTTGTCGACGAATTGCGCAGTGACCTGTACCGGGCATTTATAAAGGATCTGCTCGGATACCGGCACGTTCGTTTCCGTTTCCACTGGCATTACACGCCGAACGGTTGCACGGTATCACCGCACTGTGATTCCCGCGGCAAGCTCGGGTCGCATATCTTTTACATGAATTCAGAGCAGGACTGGGACCCGGCCTGGGGCGGTCAGACCCTGATTCTGGATGACCACGGCCGTTTCAGGACGGATTCCAGCCCGGCGTTCGAGGATTTCGATGAGGAAATCAGTGCGGAGACCATGGACAACCACAGCCTGATCTTCGGCCGCAAGGGCAACTCCTGGCACGGCGTGCGCGAGATCCAGTGTGCCGAGGGCGCGTTCCGCAAGGCCTTCCTGGTCGTGTTCCAGGACGTGAACCCGCGCAAGCAGCTGCTGAAGCGGGGCAGAAGGCTGCTGCGCGGACGGCCGCTGGTGACCGAGAAGGAAAAAAGGATCTACTGAGCGGGAACCATTGCAGGTCGGGAGCCTCGAACATCCCGGTCGCTGCGCCTGCTTGCCAGGGCTGTCCACTGAGGCTGCCGATGTTCAGCGACTATACTGGTGAAAGCTGCAATCCCGGGGCAGGAACGTTCCGGCTATATCGGTGCACTGTCCTGTACCGCATGACGTTTTATTCAAGGAGAATCCCGCCATGTCTGTAACCGCGTCCGAAATGGAAACCATCGATAACCCCTTGTCGCCCGAAGTGCTTGCCAGAATCGATGCCTACTGGCGTGCCTGCAACTACCTCGCGGCGGGCATGATCTACCTGCAGGAAAACCCGTTGCTCAGGGAGCCGCTGCAGATTGAACACATCAAGCGCCGTTTGCTGGGTCACTGGGGTGCGAGCCCGGGTCTCGCCTTTATGTATACCCACCTGAACCGCCTGATTGTCAAGGAGGACCTGAATGCCATCTTCCTGGCCGGACCTGGTCACGGAGCACCCGGGGTGCTGGCGCCGGTGTACCTGGAGGGGACCTATTCAGAGATTTACCCGGACAAGAGCGAAGATGTGGACGGTATGCACCATTTCTTCAAACAGTTTTCCTTCCCCGGCGGCATAGGCAGCCACTGTACCCCGGAAACGCCCGGCTCGATCCACGAGGGCGGGGAACTCGGTTACAGTATATCGCACGCCTTTGGTGCTGCATTCGACAACCCCGACCTGCTGGTGGCCGTTGCGGTGGGGGATGGTGAGGCGGAAACCGGCCCGCTGGCGACCTCCTGGCATTCGAACAAGTTTCTCAACCCGATCCGCGACGGCGCGGTGCTGCCGATCCTGCATCTCAACGGGTACAAGATCAACAACCCTACCATCCTGTCACGCATCCCGCACGGGGAGCTGGAATCCCTGTTACAGGGGTATGGATGGAAGCCCTGCTTCGTGGAAGGTGATGATCCCCAGGTCCTGCACCAGCGTATGGCGGCCACCATGGACCGGTGCCTGGCGGAGATTCGTGCTATTCAGGGTCAGGCACGGGAAAGCGGCCGGGCGACGCGTGCGCACTGGCCGATGATCGTGCTGCGCACGCCCAAGGGCTGGACCGGACCGAAGCAAGTCGACGGCAAGCGGGTGGAAGGCTTCTGGCGCGCGCACCAGGTGCCCCTGTCGGGCATACGCGATAACCCGCAGCACCTGCAGATGCTGGAAGACTGGCTGAAGAGTTACCGCCCGGAGGAACTGTTCGACGAATCCGGCAAACTACTCCCGGAACTGCGCGCCATGGCGCCGGTCGGCGAGCGGCGCATGAGCGCCAACCCACACGCCAATGGCGGCCTGCTGCGCAAGGCGTTGCGCATGCCGGACTTTCGCGACTACGCGGTGGAGGTGCCGGAACCGGCCCGGCAGGAAATCGCCAACACACCGCCACTGGGGGAGTTCCTGCGCGACATCATGCGCAGGAACATGGATAACTTCCGTGTCTTCGGGCCGGACGAGAATACCTCCAACAAGCTGCAGGCCATCTACGAGGTGAGTAAAAAACTGTGGCTGGCCGAATACTTGCCGGAAGACGAGGATGGAGGCGAGCTGTCACCCGACGGCCGGGTGCTGGAGATGCTGTCCGAACACACCCTGGAAGGCTGGCTGGAAGGTTACCTGCTGAGCGGGCGGCACGGTTTCTTTGCCACTTATGAAGCCTTTGTGCACGTCATCGACTCCATGTACAACCAGCACGCCAAGTGGCTGGCCATCTGCGAGGAGATTCCCTGGCGGGCGCCGGTCTCTTCCCTGAACCTGTTGATTACCTCCACGGTCTGGCGCCAGGACCACAACGGTTTTACTCACCAGGACCCCGGCTTCCTCGACGTGGTAGTCAATAAAAACCCGCAAGTAACGCGCATCTACCTGCCGCCGGATGTCAATACCTTGCTGTCGGTAGCCGACCATTGCCTGCGCAGCCGCGATGACATCAATGTCATCGTTGCAGACAAGCAGATGCACCTGCAATACCTGGATATGGATGCGGCCATCAAGCACTGCACCAAGGGTATCGGTATCTGGGAGTGGGCCAGTAATGACCAGGGTTGCGAACCGGACGTGGTGATGGCGGGTTGCGGTGACATTCCCACCCAGGAAGCACTGGCGGCGACTGCACTGCTGCGCGAGCACTTCGATGATCTGAAGATTCGTTTCATCAATGTAGTCGACCTGTTCCGCATGCAGTCGGCGGACGAGCACCCGCACGGTTTGTCGGATCGTGACTTCGACAGCCTGTTTACCCGCGACCGGCCGATCATTTTCAACTTTCACGGCTATCCCTGGCTGATCCACCGCCTGGCCTACCGTCGCACCAACCAGAAGCACCTGCACGTGCGTGGTTACAAGGAAAAGGGCAGTATCAATACGCCGCTGGAACTGGCCATCGAGAACCAGATCGACCGTTTCAGCCTGGCGATCGATGTCATCGACCGCGTGCCGCGCCTGCAGGTGGCCGGCGCTCATATCAAGGAACGCCTGCGCGACATGCAGATCGAGTGCCGCAACTACGCGCACGAGTACGGTGTCGACCAGCCCGAGGCGCGGGACTGGAGATGGCCCTATTGAGGAAGCCCTGATTCATTTACCGTCATCCCGTATGCCGGAATGACGGGTTGACCGGGAACCGCCGGTCTGCATACGCTGCCCGCCGGTGAGTAGTAGCCTGGCGGAGGTTTGTTATGCCAGGAAGTCCTGTTCAGGCAGCAGTTCGTCGCGCGGGAAGCGGGCGATAAACAGGGTGCGTTTCAGCTGTTCGCCGAGGGTCGCTTCGGTCAGCTGCAGGGTATAGCCTTCCGTATCGGAGGCGGCGTCCAGTTTGATATTCATTTTGTCCAGGTGCAGGGGCACGCGGTATACCCGCAGCCAGTCTTCCGGCCGGCACAGAACGTCGGCGATGCGGTCGATATAGTCGTTCAGGGTGCTGAGGGCGGCCCTTTGCTGTGCATACAGGACCGGCCCGGGCGCCTGTTCTTCTGTGCTCTCCGTGGTGCGTAGCAGTGGTTCGAAACTGTTGCCTTTCAGTCGATCGATCTTGCGGCGCATGTTCAGCAGTTGCCGTTGTTCTTCCGCCAGATGGCGCGCGGCAACCAGCTCGCTGATTCTTTCCAGCGTGTAAGCGACCAGGCTTTCAAACGCACGTTTTCGCAGTTTCTCTTTCAGTTCCTGTTCGTCTGCAGAGGGGGTGAGCACGCGGTGATCGGTAAAGCTCACCGTGGTCTGGCGCACGTCCCGCCTGATCATGTCCCCGTGCATTTCCATGCCCAGCGTGGTGCGTTCCCTGCGTTCCATGCTCAACAGCGCGTGGCAGTATTCGGCCTCCAGGTGGTGGTCAAAGAAGTCGCGTATTTCCCGGCTCCGGCTGAAGACCTGTTGCACTTCACTGGCCGTGGAAAAGAATGCCTTGACCGCGGGTTCCCGTCCCCAGTTCCTGCTGCTGACTTCAACACTGATCGGCAGGTCGCTTACCAGGCTGGCGCAGTAGTCCAGGGTGTGCTCGACACAGGGCCGCAGTTTTTTCCGGTAGCTGCCCAACGCGCGGAGTCCGGGATTGATTTCATCGACCACGTGCTCGATGGCATCGTGAAGCCTGCGTTCCCTGGCGCGCGCGGCCGCCCTGTCGAGCCTGAGCTGCCGGCGTTTTTTTTCGAGGCTGGACAGCCATTCCTGCAGCAGGCCCATGAACTCACCCGCTGTGCCGGATGCAGTGCATGGTCTGGCGAGCGATCTCGAGTTCTTCATTGGTCGGGATTACCAGCAGGCTGACCTGCGAACGGCTGCTGTGCATGCTGAAAGCACCGTTGCCGGCGGTATTTTTCCCGGCATCGGGTTCGATGCCCAGTGCTTCCATTCCGGCACAGCATTGCGCACGCACCCGGGCGTCGTTTTCGCCGATGCCTCCGGTAAACACCACGGCATCCAGCGAGCCCAGTGCGGCATAATAGGCGCCGATATACTTTTTTATACGGTAGCAATACATATCCAGTGCGAGCTGTGCCTGTGAGTCCCCCGCGTCGGCGAGGCGGTGTATCTCGCGCATGTCGTTGGCTCCGCAGATGCCCCTGAGACCGCTGTCGCGGTTGAGGAGGGACTCGATTTCAGGGTAATCCATGCCGGTGGCACGGGACAGGTAGAAGGGGATGGCCGGGTCTATGTCGCCACAGCGGGTTCCCATGATCAGGCCCTCGAGCGGTGTCATGCCCATGGAGGTATCGATGCTGTTTCCCCCGGCGATGGCCGCTGCGCTGGCACCATTGCCCAGGTGCAGGGTGATGAGCCGTGTCGACTCGTGGGGCTTGCCCAGCATGGCAGCGGCCTGCCTGGCCACGTAGGCATGCGAGGTGCCGTGGAAACCATAACGACGCACCCGCTGTTCGCGGTACAGGCGGTCGGGCAGGGCGTAGCGCCAGGCGGGTTCCGGGATGGACTGGTGGAAGGCGGTGTCGAATACTGCGACCTGTGGTGTTTCCGGCGCCTGCTGCAGGGCGACTTCGATCCCCATGAGGTTGGCCGGGTTATGCAGCGGCGCCAGCGGGATCATGTCCTGAATCCGCTCGACAACGCTCGCATCGATCAGTACGGGCTCGCGGAAATGTTCACCACCGTGCACCACCCGGTGCCCGATGGCCGCAAGCTGTGACAGTTCGGTGAGCGTACCGGATTCGCGCAGCAGGGCGCCGATCTGCGCCAGACCTTCCCGGTGATCGGCAATGTGGTGATTGTGGCAGCGCTCGCCGGTATTGTCGCCACCGTGGGACCGGTGCCGGAGCAGGCTTTCCGCTTCACCGATACGCTCGACGGCACCGGAGGCGAGCACCTGCCCTGCATCCATATCGAAAAGCTGGTACTTGATGGAAGAGCTGCCCGAGTTGATTACCAGTATCCTGGTCATGATGCGTTGCCGGTTTGTGCCTGCACGGCGGTAATGGCCACGGTGTTGACGATATCGGTGACCGTACAGCCGCGGCTCAGGTCATTCACCGGCTTGTTCAGGCCCTGCAGAACCGGCCCGATAGCCGCCGCACCGGCCGAGCGCTGCACGGCCTTGTAGGTATTGTTGCCGGTGTTGAGGTCGGGGAATATAAACACGGTCGCGCTGCCGGCCACCTGGCTGTCGGGCAGTTTGGTCCTGGCGACGCCGGCATCGATGGCTGCATCATACTGGATCGGCCCTTCGATCATCAGGTCGCTGCGCAGTTCCCTGGCGAGTTGCGTCGCTTCGCGCACCTTGTCGACGGCGCTGCCCTTGCCGGATGCGCCGGTGGAGTAGGACAGCATGGCGATGCGCGGCTCGACGCCAAACAGGCGCGCCGTGTCGGCCGAGCTGAGTGCGATATCCGCCAGTTGCTGTGCGTCCGGGTCCGGGTTGACCGCGCAGTCGCCGTAGACCAGCACACGGTCTTCCAGGCACATGAAAAACACACTGGAGACGATGGCGGTGCCGGGCCGGGTTTTGATGATTTCAAAAGCCGGGCGGATGGTGTGCTGCGTGGTGTGTACCGCGCCCGACACCATGCCGTCCGCCTGTCCGTGATGGACCATCATGGTGCCGAAATAACTGACATCGGCCATGCTGTCATAGGCCATGTCGTGCGATATGCCCTTGTGACGACGCAGTTCGTAGTAGGTATCGGCGTACTGTTTGCGCAGGGACGACTGCCGGGGGTCGACGACTTCGACGCTCTCCAGGCGCAGGCCCAGCGCCTGGATTTTCTGCTGTATCGTGTCGCGTTCTCCCAGCAGGGTCAGTTTTGCCACGCTGCGCAAGCTGAGCAGCTCAGCCGCGCGCAGGATGCGCTCCTCGCCGCCTTCGGGCAGTACAATGTGCTGAAGGTCGGTACGGGCACGCTGGACCAGTTCGTACTCGAACATGAGTGGTGTCACGCGCTTGCCGCGCTCACCGGCCAGCGATTTTGCCAGCGCCGGCAAGGGTACACTGGCTTCCACCAGGCCCAGTGCCGTGGCAAGCCGGTGTTCGTTATCCGGCGTCAGCACGCTCCTGACCTGGTTTACCTGCATGGCGGTGGTGAAGGTATCGCCACCCGTACCCAGCACGGCGAAAGGCGGCTTGTCCAGTCCGTCGAGCAGTTTCTGCAGCTGGGGCGCAGGGTCCAGCCCGCCGCTCAGCAGCAGGCCGGCGATCTGCGGGCAGGCACTGGAAGGGTAGGACATGAGGCAGGCAAGGATGATGTCGGCACGGTCACCGGGTGTGATCACCAGGCTGCCTTCCACGAGGTGATCGAGAAAATCCGGTACCTGCATGGCGGCTACTGTGTATTGGGTGATTTCCCGGTTCAGCGTGTCCGTGTCACCCTGGAGTACACGTGCGTCGAGACTGTGCGCAATGTCGCCGACCGTGGGCCTGGACAGTGCCGGCTCTTCTGGCACCAGGTACACGGCAGGATGGTTTGCAGCCCCTTGCGCGAAGCCGGCCCGCAGTTCCCCGACCTGCGAGTGGGCTACCCGGTTGATGACGGTCGCCAGGATGTCACAGTGCCGCTCGCGCAGGGACTGCAGGAAGCCGCCGGTGGCATCCCGTATCCCGGCGACGCTGCGCCCGCTGCCGCGTACCACGGGCAGGATGGAACAGCCCAGGTTATTGGCCACGTCCGCGTTGAAATCAAACTCCAGGGCAGCGTAGCCTCCGGAATAGTCCGTGCCTGCACAGAGTACCCGGTCATGGCGTGCCTGCAGGCGCCGGTACTTTTCCAGCACTCGCTTCAGCAGTTCGTCGTAACGGCCCGCCGCAATCAGTTCGCGTGCCGTGTCACTGCTACACCCGTACAGATCTTCGCAGGGGGCGTCGATGGAATACCGTTCCATGACCAGGTGAATGAGCGGGTCGTGCCGGGCGTCCACGCGCGTGACCGGCCTGAAAAACCCCACGTTGCCGTTGTGCCCGCTAAAGTAGTCCATCATCGCCAGTACAATGACGGATTTGCCGCTGCCCCGTTCCGCGCCGCTGATGTATACATTCTGTCGCATCGGTTTCCCCTGTTGCTTAAAAGCGGGCCACCGCCCACTGCTCCCAGTTGATCTGCCGCATGCTGGCAGCGAGTTCCTGCATGGCATCCAGCAGGCTCCGGGTGCTGCCTGCAAGGGCATAGAGATTCTGCAGGTCACGTGTCGCGATCGTACCGGCAGTCCCCCCCGGACCTGTTGCTGCGAGGTGCTGTTCCACCTGTCGGGGAAAAGCGCTCGCGTCGACCCATGACCCGGGCAGCGCAGCCCTTGTTTCCAGGCGTCCCCAGTTTCGGAATACCTGTTGTACGCGTTGCCGCCACTGGTCGTTTACCGGCGTCAGGGACTGTAGCAGGTCGGGGGATTCCTCGGCTACACGGTTGTAGATGGTCTCCAGGCTCTGCAGGCGGTAACGTATGGACTGCAGCCCGTCTACCAGACCCTGTACCTTCTCTGCATCGTTGTCGGGGAACTGTGTGTAATCCAGGTTCTTTTCCAGCGCCGGTAGTTGCGCGGCGACCGGCAGGATGGTGTTTTCGAAAACACGCTTTTTCAATTGGCGTTGCCGCTTGCGCCGCCGCGGTGAGGCGGGCTGGAATTCGCTGACGATACGGGCGCAGCCGTTGCAAAACCGGCGCACATTGCGCAGCAGGATCTTTTCCGGGTGCATGGGGCTCAACAGCCGGTGCACCACCACCACGATGCTGACCCCCAGCAGCATGACCAGACCGGCCGTGACCAGCAGGATGAACGAGTACACCTGGTCGTTGTTGATGTCGACCATCATCACAAACATGGTCAGCGGTCCCAGTTTCAGTACCGGTGAGATGCCGCCCAGCCAGGCGAACACAAAGGAGTAGATAAAAACGAGCGCCAGCAGCCCGAAGCCGGAATCCAGCGCCGGTATGACGAACATGTAGATGGGGGCCACTGCGATAAACATACTGAGCAGCAGCGCCAGTAGCAGGGCCGGCAGCCTGGCCGGTGTCATCAGCATCATCAGACCGAAGGCCGTGGCGATCATGGGGACGCCCGGTCCACCCGGTGGTTCGACGTAAATCCAGAAAAGATAGCCGCTAATCCAGCACAGTGCCGGGAAGGTGGCCTTGAGCAGGCGCTCCGGGTTCCATGCGGATGGCTGGAAGGGATCTTCCAGTGCCTGCTGTGCCCCCCGCTGCTCCGTGCTTCCGGGACGGGCCAGCATGTGCAGGGTCAGCAGCAGGTCGCGGCTGGTGTGATCGAGCATACGTAGCTGGGTGATAAAGTTCATCAGTGCCGCGCGTTCAAAGTGGGCCAGTTGCGCACCGGCCTGTGGGGCGATATCCAGTCCCGCGTCGGTCGGCAGGGGTGGGGCGGGTGCGTCCGTTTCACCGGCTGCGGATGACAGCAGTTGCCACAGTTCACCACCCTGTTGCAGGCGTCGCTGCAGCGTGTCGAGCGCGCAAGCGAGTTCGGGCAGCAGTGCATACAGATCGAGCGTGCGGCAGTCGCTGATACTTTCCCGCCACAGCTCGCAGGTGTTGCTGAACCTGCGCAGGTTGACGCACAGCCGTTCCCAGTTGTGTTTCTGCGCCCGCACCCCGGGGGTATCGTAATAGGCCGCTTCCAGTGTGCCCAGCAGTTGCTGGTAGTTCCCGGCCAGCCGGCTGCGCAGCCCGGCAGCCCGGGCATCCACTGTGCTTTCCGTCAGTTGCTGCCGGTACAGTCCGCACAGTTTCTGCAGATCTTCCCACAGTGATTGCCCCTGCTGTTGCAGCGCGCCGCGCGAGGTGCGCGGCCAGAGCAGCGCGCTGACCAGGGTGAACAGCAGCACACCGGCTGCGGTCTCCAGGAAGCGGTCAGTGGCAAAGTGAAAGGCAGTGTCTACTTTCATGTAACTGGACGACCACACGGCCACGGCCAGGAAACCGGCATTGAACCAGGTATCTGCCTGGCGGCTGGTCTGCAGGAAGTAGGCGATGAATAGCAGGTATACCGCTACCGCCAGCAGCATCCCGAGCGGTGACTGTGCAAACCAGGACAGCAGTACAAAACCGGCCAGTGCCCCGGCGCCGGTACCCGCCACCCGCATCACACCCTTGTTGAAACTGGCGCCGCTGCTGGACAGGCTGGTGACGACAATGGCGAGTGCGCCGAACTTGGGCAGGTTCCAGTCCATGTAGAGTGCCAGCCAGTAGAACAGCGTCAGGCTGAGCGCCAGCTTGAACGCTTCCTGCGACTGCACCTTGCGGGACATGGCTGTGCCTACTCGGTGATCACGAACACAGACGCCGTGGTGCCGGCACGCAGTTCCACCCCGGTGGGGATGTGCGTCAGCCGGATACGCACCGGGATGCGCTGTGCCAGGCGGATCCAGTCGAAACTCGGGTTGATGGCGGGCAGCAGGTCGGCGTCCGGGGCGCCGTCCTGCTGGGCGATGCCCCAGCCCATGCTTTCCACCACACCATCCAGCGGTGTGTCGGGGTAGGCCATCAGCTGAATGACGGCCCGATTACCCCGCCGGATATTGCGTATCTGTGTTTCCTTGAAAAAACCGTGCACCCAGAAGCTGCCGGTATCGACCAGCGCCAGTGCCGGCTGGTTGGCGACAGTCTGACTGCCATAGCGCAGTAACAGGTTGGTGACGTAGCCGTCCACCGGCGCCCGCACCTCGGTAAACTCCCTGTCCAGTTGCGCTGCGTGCAGGTTGGCCTCGGCGACGTCCACGTTGGCCACCGCAACCAGCAGGTCATTGTCCTTGCGCACCAGGGCCTGTTCGGAAATCGCCCCGCGGTCCCTGCTGTGCAGCGTTCTTGCGCGGGTGGCCCGGTCTTCCTTAACCAGTTTCGTGGCCCTGGCCTGCTTGAGTCTGGCTTCAGCCTGCTCGACGGCCAGGTCGTAGGTGCGGGGGTCGATCCTGAACAGCAGGTCGCCCTTTTTTACAGCCTGGTTGTCATGAATCGGCAGCTCAACGATAGGACCGCCGACCCGCGGCGTAATCCTGATAATCTGTGCGCGCACGTGACCGTCCCGGGTCCAGGGGTAGAGCAGGTAATCGCGAAACAGGCCGGCCAGCACGAAACCGGCGGCAATGACTACGCCGAGGGTGACGATATATCGTATGAACCCGCTTTTTCCTTTATTCATGTATGTGCCTTTATACGGGAAGGACAAAGCGATCCACAAGCCAGGTGCAGATCACGGTCAGGGCCACAAAGAACAGCGGTGGATGCCAGATAAAACGCGTCAGGTTGAAGCGGTTCAGCAGTCTGGCAATGACACCGGCCAGCAGCAGCGCCAGCAGAATGGCAAACAGGATCGGCGGGAAGTAGATCCCGCCAATGGATATTTCCATGGGTATGCCGGCTGTGCTCATCGAAGCGCTATTCTACCAGTCCGGCTTTCGCCACAGGTCCCGGTCAGGACCGGGATCCGGGGGACGCTCGTTGCCAGTCTCCAGTAACTCGCCCCAGTCTGTTCTCTGTTCCATTTCCCGGCGTACGTCTTCCGGCACAAAGTCCTGCGCCCTGTGCACTTCCCAGCCGCCACCCAGCGCTTTATACAGGGCAATCAGGTTGATGGCGATATTGCCCCGGGTCTGGGCCCAGGCGTCCTGTTGCGAGGCCAGGGAACGGGTGGCGTCCAGCACGCTCTGGTAGAGGCTGACACCTTCCGTGTACTGCAGCATGGAAAGATCGGCCGCGCGTTTTGCGGCCTCTACACTCTGCTTGCGGTATTCGGTCTCCACTTTTGAATGCAGGAAACCGCTCATGGCGTCCTTGACTTCGCCGGCGGCACTCAGCACACGGTTTTCGTAATTGCTCAGCAGTTGCTGGAAGCGGGCATCCTGGACCCGCACCTGGTTTTTCAGCCGACCGTAGTTCAGGATCTTCCACTGGAACGCCGGCCCCGTCGAGAAGCGCAGGCTGCTGGATTCGAACAGCTCGCCGAGGCTGTCCCGCCCCGCATCGTTGACGTTCCAGCCGATGGAGCCGAACAGGGTGAAACTCGGCAGCAATTCTGCATCGGCAATGCCGATCTGCGCGGACTGGGCGGCGGCCTGCAGTTCCGCCTGGCGGATGTCCGGTCGCCGGCGCAGCAGGTCTGCGGGTATGCCCACGGCGACCTCCGCCGGTGCGGTAGGGATGTGGGTGGCGTTGCCCAGCATGGCCCGCAGGTCCTGGGGCGGCATGCCCATCAGGATGCTCAGCGCGTGCTGGGCCTGCTCCAGCGAGATCAGCAGATTGGGGACCAGCGCCTGGGTGTTGCGCAACTGTGTGGTGGCCTGCTGCATGTCCAGTTCGGTAACCGAACCGGTCTCGAACTGGTTGCGGGTCAGTTCGAGGGAACGCTGTTGAATGACGATGTTTTCACGCGCCAGGCGGATGCGTTCTTCCAGGGTCCGGATCAGTACGTAGTTCCTGGCGACTTCCGCTGTCAGGGTCACCAGCACGTCGTCGTAGCCGGCGATGTTGGCGACCAGGCTGGCATCGGCGGATTCGATCCCGCGCCGGAACTTGCCCCAGAAATCCAGCTCCCAGCCGGCGTCGAAACCGACCCCGGCCTGGTTGAAGTAGCGGCTGGTGAAGCGCGTTTTCTCGCCGCGGTTGTAACTGTAATTGCCGGGCAGGGTCTGGCTCTGCGGGTACAGGCTGCCGGTGACGATACCCAGCCTGGCACGGGCTTCCAGTACCCGCAGGCCGGCAATCTGCAGGTCGAGGTTCTGTGCCCGGGCGGTCCGGACCAGGGTGTCGAGGACCGGGTCATTGAATACCCGCCACCAGCGGGCATCGTCGGCCGAGCGTCGGGAAATGCCCTGCGCTTCATCCTGGTTCCAGGTTTCGGGCAGCGTGGCGTCGGGTGGTTCGAAATCCGGGCCGACCATGGCGCAGCCGCCTGTGAGCGCAGCGCAAACCAGCAGGGGTATCCATTTTGTCGATCGTGTGCGCCGGCGCCTCATGGTGCGCCAGTGTATCGTACCTGCTCTGCTACAATCGACTGTGAATGGGAAGAATCGGAGTAAAGTGGTCAGCAGAGCCGTTGGTATGGTAGCGTCGCTGCCGTGGTGGACCCGGCCGATGTCCATATCGCCGCGCCGCAAGCGGGAACACCGATAAAGAACTGAACGAGGACGAGCAGATGACGACAGACCGTACCACCCTGATAGAAGCCGCGATCCAGATCGGTTTGATTGCGCTGCTGGCGCTCTGGTGTTTCCAGATTGCCGCCCCCTTTATTGGCCCCATTGTCTGGGCGGGGATTATCGCCATCGGCATCTACCCGGTGTATGAATGGTTGAAAAACAAAACCGGCATGAGTCCGGGCTGGACGTCCACCCTGCTGACCCTCGCCATGCTGGTGATCCTGCTTACGCCGACCATGATCCTGTCCGGCGCGATGATCGACAATGCACAGACCCTGTCACAGCAGATTAAAAATGATGAACTCAGGATCCCGCCGCCGGTGGAAGGAGTGGAAGAGTGGCCGCTGATCGGTCCCAAACTCGATAAACTATGGACGCAGGCGGCACAGGACCCCAGGGCGGCACTGGGTCGCTTCGATGCCCAGTTGAAAAGCCTGTCCAGGTGGCTGATCGCAACCGCGGCCGGGGCCGGGCTGGGTATCCTTGTTTTTGTCTTTTCGATCATCATTGCCGGGATCTTCCTGGTATCGGCACAGGGGGCCAAACAGGCCGTGGTCTCGATCTTCAGCCGGCTTGCCGGGAATCGCGGTCCTGAACTGACGGAACTGTCGCTGGCGACTGTCAAAAGCGTGGTGACGGGCATCCTGGGTATCGCGGTGATCCAGTCGACCCTGGCCGGCCTGGGCTTTATAGTCATGGATATACCGGCGGCCGGTGTGCTGGCCTTTGTCTGCCTGATACTCGCGATTGTCCAGATCGATATCCTGATTATCCTGGTCCCGCTGTCCATCTATGTATTTTCCGTGTCCAGTACCGGCGTGGCCGTTGCTTTCCTGGTCTGGAATATCGCCGTGGGCCTGCTCAACAATGTGTTGAAACCGATCCTGCTGGCCAAGGGTGTGGATGCGCCGATGGCGATTATTTTTATCGGTGCCATCGGTGGCATGATGCTTTCCGGGATTATCGGCCTGTTCGTAGGCGCGGTGGTGATGGTGCTGGGATATACGCTGTTTATAACCTGGCTGAAGGAGGGGAGCGAGGTATCCGCAACCGTTTCCGGTCAGCCGGGCGGTTAGTCCGCAACTCTCACCATCCTTCTACTGCACCGGGCAGACTGCCGAAGCTGCTGATTTGACCGGTGAAATGCCGGGTCGGGAGCAGGGGAATGGTTCAGTCTGGCCGTTTCTCGCCGTAACAGTCTCTGTACGTATTTCACAGGAATACGGAGTGAAAACGTCCTAATGAGCAAAAACCGGCGACCGGGCACCACCCTGTCCAGGCGGTTCCCGCCTGGTGAGTCAGCGCTGTGCGCGGAAAACTCGGCCTACCTGGAACAGCTCTACCTTGCCTACCTGGATAATCCCGCCGCTCTGTCCGCGCAGTGGCGTGACTACTTCGCCGCGCTGGAGCGCGATGGCGCTGGCGGACCGCCTGCGCATCAGCCCCCGGTTACGGACGGGAACAGTGCAAAGTCGGCACGCGTCCTGCAGCTCATCAATGCCTACCGGTTTCTCGGTCACTTGCAGGCGCGTACCAATCCACTCGCGGAAGCAGCGGAAACGGACCTGCAGGAACTTTCGCTGGCCTACCACCAGCTCAGCGAGGCGGACCTGGATACCCGTTTCCATACCGGTTCCCTGACGGCGCCTGCCCGCATGACCCTTGCTGCAATCCTGCGGCAGTTGCAGCAGACCTATTGCGGCAGCGTAGGGGTGGAATACATGCATATCCCCGGTATCGAGGAAAAGCGCTGGTTGCAGCGCCGCCTTGAGGATACCCGTATGGTTCCCGGTTTCGATGACGGTCAGCGTGTGCGCCTGCTCGAACGACTGACTGCGGCGGAGGTGCTGGAGCGCCACCTGCATACCCGGTACTCCGGTCAGAAACGTTTCTCACTCGAGGGCGCGGAGAGCCTGATCCCACTGCTCGACGACCTGATCCAGTACACGGGCGCGGCAGGCGTGCGGGAAATCGTGTTTGGCATGGCGCACCGCGGGCGCCTGAACGTGCTGGTGAATATCCTCGGGAAATCACCCGAGCGGCTGTGCCGGGAATTCGAGGAACAGGACCTGGATGCCAATCGTTCGGGGGATGTAAAATACCACCAGGGATTCGCGTCAGACATGAATACCCCCGGCGGGCCGATCCACCTGGCCATGGCTTTCAATCCATCGCACCTGGAAATTGTCGGGCCGGTGGTCGAAGGGGCCGTGCGGGCCCGCCAGGACCGCTGGCAGGATCAGCCCGGCGAACGGGTGCTGCCGCTAGTCATTCACGGGGACGCGGCGTTTGCCGGCCAGGGCGTGGTTACGGAGACCTTCAACCTGTCCGAGACACGCGGCTACAAGACGCGTGGCACGCTGCATATCATTATCAATAACCAGATCGGCTTCACTACCAATATCGAGCGGGATGCACGCTCGACTTTCTACTGCAGTGATGTGTCGAGAATGATCAATGTCCCCGTGTTTCATGTCAACGGCGATGATCCGGAAGCCGTGGTGCGTGTTGCCCGTCTGGCCTTCGACTACCGCAGGCAGTTTCACAAGGACGTGGTGATCGACCTGGTTTGCTACCGGCGCCATGGGCATAACGAGGCGGACGAGCCGGCGGTGACACAGCCACTGATGTACCGCCGGATCCGCGCCCTGCCGACTACGCGCGAGCGCTATGCACAGCGTTTACTGGAACAGCGGGTGCTTGCCGCTACGGACGCCGAAGTGCTGGTACAGACCGCCCGCCGGCGCCTGGAGCAGGGCGGTCCGGTAGTGCCGCACCTGCTGGATGGTGCCGGTCTTAGCCCCAGACACCCCATCGACTGGAAACGTTTTGTCGGTGGACGCTGGGACGAGCCGGTGTCTACCGCGATCGATACAGCCACCTTTCGGGATCTGGGTGAACGTATAACCTGTGTGCCGGCAGAACTGCAGGTGCACAGCCGTGTCGCGCGTGTAATGACGGCGCGCCGGAACATGGTGCGCGGCCAACAGCTTCTCGACTGGGGATTTTGTGAAACGCTGGCCTATGCCTCGTTACTGGAGCAGGGCTATGCCGTCCGGCTTTCCGGCCAGGACAGCAGCCGGGGTACCTTCTTTCACCGCCATGCCGTGCTGTACGATCAGGAAGACGGTCACAGTTTCGTGCCCCTGAAGAACCTGTCCGATACGCAGGCCCGCTTTGTGGTGGTCGATTCGCTGTTATCGGAAGAAGCCGTGCTGGCCTTCGAATATGGCTACGCGACCACGGAGCCGGATGCGCTGGTGATCTGGGAATCACAGTTCGGCGATTTCGCCAATACCGCACAGGTGGTCATCGACCAGTTCATCAGTTCCGGAGAGCAGAAATGGGGTCGTCTGTCCGGGCTGGTGATGTACCTGCCGCATGGCTACGAGGGGCAGGGACCCGAACACAGTTCCGCGCGCATTGAGCGCTACCTGCAGCTTTGCTCGCAGATCAACATGCAGGTGTGCGTGCCGTCGACACCCGCGCAGGTATTTCACATGTTACGCCGGCAGATGTTGCGGCGCTTCCGGAAACCGCTGATCGTAATCACGCCGAAGAGCATGTTGCGTCATCCCGCGGCACTGAGCACGGTTAACGAGATTTGTGAAGGCCGGTTTTATCCCGTGCTCGGCGAGGTGGATGCGCTCGATGCGAGTCGGGTTACGCGCCTGGTGCTCTGTATGGGCAAGGTCTACTATGACCTGGTCGAGCAGCGCCGCAGCCTGGGTATCGAAGACACCGCCATCCTGCGTATCGAGCAGTTATACCCGTTTCCGTCTGAAGCGCTGGCGCAGCAACTGCAACAGTATCCCGCGCTCCGGCAGGCGGTCTGGTGCCAGGAAGAACCGCGCAACCAGGGCGCCTGGTACAGCCAGAAGCACCACCTGCTGCAGGCGCTGGGTGCGCAGGTCGAACTGGAGTGTGTCAGTCGACCTGGGCAGGCCTCGTCCGCGGCGGGCAGCCTGAAAGTACACCAGGCGCAACAGCGCGCGCTCGTGGCCGCAGCACTCGGCGTCAGCGGAGAATCCTGAAACAGGGCGGTCTCGACCTTCGTCGCCTTACCTGGGCTTCGTAAGATACTAATTAATCGATCTTTCATCCCGCTCCATTGCTACCCTGGAGACAGCCCCGGACCGGTCGCCGGTGTGGTGCTGCACGCAACCCGAACAGACATCATCATACGGTCCAGTGATGATGTTGAATATGCTACACTTGTCAGTCAGAACCCCATTAAAGAAGTTCAAACAAAAACGAGTGTACGTACAGGGGAATGCATGATGTTCGAAGCTTTCTACCATCTGAGTGACAACCCGTTCAGGTTGACGCCGGATCCCAGGTTCTGTTTCCGGCACCCCGGTCATGAACAGGCCTACGCCTACCTCCAGTACGCGCTGAAACTGGGCGAAGGCTTCATCATGGTTACCGGCCGGCCGGGTATCGGCAAGACCACGCTGGCGCAGGTGTTCCTGAACGAGCTGGAACATTCAGAGGTGGTTGCCGCCCGCGTGGCCACGGCCAATGTGGAGGCCTCCGACCTGATGCGGGTGGTGGCGTACGCCTATGGCCTGGACGTGGAGGGGCTGGACAAGGCAACGGTGCTGGTGCGTCTTCGGCGCTTCTTTGTCGAGCAGATCGGCGCCGGTAAACGGGTGCTGCTGATAATCGATGAAGCCCAGGGGCTTTCCTGCCCGGCACTCGAGGAACTGCGGCTGCTGGCGGACATGCAGATGGACTCACGTCCACTACTGCAGCTGTTCCTGGTCGGTCAGGAACGATTGCGTGACCTGATGCGCGAGCCGGCGATGGAGCAGTTCCAGCAGCGCGTGATCGGCGCCTGCCACCTCGACCCGCTGAGCCTGACCGATACCCGGGACTACATGGAGTACCGTTTGCGCAAGGCCGACTGGCAGGGCGATCCCGCGGTGAGCGGGGAGGCGTTGTTGGCTATTTACCGATTCAGCCAGGGTGTTCCCAGGCATATCAACAAGATCTGCACAAGGCTGTTACTGGATGGCTTCATGGAGAAGAAGCACACACTGGGTGAACGCGACGTCCTCGAGGTCGCCGGCACCATGCAGGAAGAGCGCCTGGCCCCGTTGAACAGTGACAGCAGTGAAGATACCGTGTCGGCCGGTCTGGAAGACGGCACGCTGTCTGTCTCAGACCTGGCATTGCATGCTGAACCGCGTACACCGGCATCGGTTACTGAATTACCGAAAGCTGCCGTCGAGGAAGCAAACGCAGTCGAATATACGCAGAGAACGGTTGCCGGCGGGGCCAGGGAAGCCATGGGAACGGGCGATGCGCGGGCGGAATACGGAAACCTGCCGCCCGAACACCGGCCACCTGAAGCATCCGGACCGGGTGCCACGCAACCCCGTCAGCGTCGGCCTGCCGGGCAAGTACGCATTCCCGCCTGGGAATCAACTCCTTCACCGTGGTACAGGCGTGCACAATCGTACCTGGTCGACGCAGCCGATCACCTGGGCAAGCGCCTGTCCGCCCTGTTTGCAGGCCCGGTCTGCCAGCAGGCGAAGGACTGGCTGCAGCACTTCCCGGGTGCAGTGAAGCGCCTGCTGGCGCAGCAACCGCTGCTGAGCGGCCGGCCGGTGCTGGCGCTGGGCACCCTGGCGGGAACGGCCCTGGTGCTGACCCTGCTGCTGGATTCGGCTGCTGACAAGCCGGCCGGCCAGTACAGTGCCATGCAGCAAAGGCCGGCGCAACGGGCCGTTGCAGCGGTAGCGATCGATCCGGGAGAAGCGGGTACGGTTTCTCCCGCTGAACCCGGTAGCGATCCGCTGCTGCTTGCAAAAGCGGAAGATGTCGAGCGTGATAAACCCGATGCCCATAGCGAAGAATCGGTCCCGCGTATCCCCTATACCCCGGCGCCGACGGTTTCTGAGCCAGTCGTGGAGATCGCCGGCGATGCCGGCGCAACGCCGGCTGCAGATACACGTTCATCCCCGGCAAGTGAGCCGTCGCAGTCTGGTTCGGGCGCAATGGTTCCGGTAGACCGGGTGCCGGGGGATCCGCTGGTACCGGTAGGAGAAGAGGTCGCCACCGCTGCGCCTGCACCGGCGCAGGAACCGGAACCGGAAGCTCCCGTGGTGTTGGCGGCGGTTACACCGGCGGGTCCGCAGGAGCGGGTAGTCGAACCCGAAGTCAGCCTGCCGGCCGCAGCGCCGGAAGATCGCAGCTCCGCACCCCGGTTGCGTGAAGACCGCATCATCGAGTTGCTTTCCCTGGGGCAACGCGCCGTGCGTGACTATCGCTTGCTGATCCCGGCGGACAATAACGCCTACCAGTACTATCAACAGGTGCTGGAACTGGAGCCGGGCAACCGCGCGGCACTGTTCGGTCTCGACCAGATCGTGGAGCGCTACATTACGCTGGGTAATCGTGCGTTGCAGCAAAAGGACCGCGCCAGGGCCAGGCGGTATATAGCGCGGGGACTTCGTGTCATGCCGGGCGACACCCGTTTGCTGGCGCTGCGGTCCCGGGCGGATGCGCCACCCGTGGTGGCGGCTGCACCGGAGGCGGCACCGCCGGCCGCCGACAAAGTGGAGCCGGAGCCGAAAAAGAACGGCTTGATGTCCTGGCTAAAGACAATTTTCAAAACCCCGGACAATACAGCTGCGGGCAGCGATACCCCGGACGACGATTACTCGTTCTGAGCCGGTTTGCCGGCAGGTTTCTTTATATAGGCGAAATGTTTCTGCAGAATCTTGTCGTAGCTGCCGTCTTTTTTCATGGCATCGATCGCCTTGTCGAAGGCGGCCACGATCGCGGCGTGGTGGGGGTTCTCCCGGCTGACGCCGATGTGGATACCGCGTACCGCCAGCGGCTTGGGAAGGATGACAAAGTCGTTCCGGCTGTTCGGCATATACTGGTTGATCTCGTACAGCAGTACCAGTTCATCATCCACGGCAAGATCGAGGCGGCCCTGCTTCAGCTTGAGCAGGTTCTGGATCAGGTTGCGTTCGCTGATCCGGGTCAGCTTGCGTGAATGGTTGAACTCCTCGTCGTAGGCATAGTCCTGCACCACGCCGATCAGCAGGCCGTTCAGGTCGCTGAAGCTGTTGAATTCGATATCGGAGCCTTTCTTCTTCACGAAGCGGATATAGGACTGGAGATACGGTTTGCTGTAATCCAGGTACTCGTTGCGTTCATCGCTGTACCAGGGCGTGGCAAACACGTCGTACACCCCGAGCTTGCCACCTTCCAGTATCCGGTCCAGCGAGTCGATCTGCAGAATGGTCTGGTAACCGGCGCGCTGCAAGGCCGTGGTAACCAGGTCGACGCCCAGACCCTGCTGCGGCAGGCTGGCATCGGCATAGGGAGGCCATTTGCCGCTGTAGACCACATTCAGGTTTTCTGCAGCAACAGGCCCGGCAACCGTTGCCAGTAACAGCAGCAGGGCGGTGATCAGCTTGACAGGATGTTTCATTCTTCCTCCGGTAAGGGGCGCGTCGGTTCAGCGTAACTATACCGCTTCGCCGGTTAAATATCAGTTTCCGGCGGGGCTGGTATGTGCCCTGGAAAGCATGGATAATCGGCTGCAATGAGCATGCCTGAACACGCTGCCACTGCGCTTGCCGAGATGGCCGCCTGCCACGAATGCGATGAGCTGCATCGTGTACCCGGGCTGGCGCCCGGTGCGACCGCGCGTTGCCACGTCTGTGGTGCAGTACTGGCGCGTAACCCCCGGGGTGGTCTGGGTCGCCCCATCGCCTTGTACATCACGGCGTTGATTTTGCTGTTGCTGGCCAATATGTTCCCGTTCCTGACCCTGGAGATCGGGGGGCGAAAGGAAGTCTGTACCCTGTTTGGCGCTTCTCGGGCGATGTATAACGCCGGTATGGGGGAGCTGGCAGTCGTCGTATTCCTGACCAGTATCCTGGCGCCTGCGTTGATGATGTCAAGCGGCCTGTACGTGATGCTGTCGGTGCGTTTACGGCAGTCGTGGCCCGCCGTGCGCCTGTTGCTGGCCTGGATCGGTCACCTCGAGCCCTGGGTGATGCTGGACGTGTTCATGCTGGGCGTACTGGTGGCTTTCGTCAAACTGGGCAACATGGCGACCATGCATACCGGGAATTCCCTGTATGCGTTCGTGGGCCTGATCCTGGTATTCGCGGCTGCGAGTTCCTCGTTTGACAGGCACCTGTTGTGGCATATGCTGGGTGTTCCGGGTAGAAAACACCAATGAGGGCCATAGACGCCGGTCTGGCGAGCTGTCATACCTGCGGGTTGCTGTTACACCTGCCGACAGCCGGTCATACCCACTGTCCGCGCTGCAGCTCCCCCATGCACCTGCGTAAACCGGCCAGCCTCAGCCAGACCTGGGCATTCCTGCTTGCCGCCATGATCGCCTACCTGCCGGCCAACCTGTACCCGGTGATGACGGTCGTTTCGTTCGGAAAGTCACAGTCGGATACTATCCTGAGTGGTGTGATCTACCTGTTCGTGCACGGGGACTGGCCGCTGGCGCTGATCGTGTTTGTCGCCAGCGTGCTGGTGCCGCTGCTGAAAATGCTGGCGCTTCTCTACCTGCTGATTACCGTGCAGCGCAAGTCAACGCGGTACAGACAACAGCGCACCCGCCTGTACCGGGTGGTGGAGCTGGTCGGGCGCTGGTCGATGGTCGATATTTTTGTGGTGGCACTGCTGGCGGCACTGGTCAACGTGGGGACGGTGGCGACCATTGAACCGGGAGCAGGCGCCATTGCATTTTCCGCGGTGGTTATACTGACCATGTTTTCGGCCATGAATTTTGACCCGCGGCTGATCTGGGATTACCAGGGAGAACAGTAATGACGACGCCAAGCCAGCCAGGTGATTTCGAGGAAGTGCCTGACGCAATCGTGGACGCGGAGAGCAAGGGCTTCCCGGTCGTGTGGCTGTTGCCGCTGGTGGCGCTGCTGGTTGGTGGCTGGCTGTTCTACAAGACCGAATCCGAAAAAGGTCCGGAGATCACGGTTACCTTCCACACGGCAGAGGGCATAGAGGAAGGCAAGACGCAGGTAAAATTCCGGGATGTTACGGTGGGCACGGTTAACAGGGTGGATTTTACGGAAGACCTGAAAGCCGTGCAGTTGAGCATTACCATGCTGGCGGGTACAGAAGAGTACCTGACGGATAAAAGCCGCTTCTGGGTGGTCAAGCCACGTGTTGGAGCGGGCGGCGTTTCCGGCCTGAGTACCTTGCTGAGTGGTGCCTATATCGCTTTTGAGCCAAACAGGGAAGGGCAAGCGCAGAAAGCGTTTACCGGGCTGGAAAAGCCGCCGATTGTCACCATCGACAAGGAAGGCACGCGTTTCCGGCTGCGGGCCGACTCCCTGGGGTCTATCTCCATCGGTGCCCCGGTGTATTTTCGGCAGTTCGACATCGGCGAGATTACCGACTACAAGCTGGCGGATGATTACAGTTATGTCGATATCGGCGTTTTTGTACAGGCCCCCTACGACAAGTATGTACACACCGGCACCTATTTCTGGAACGTGGGCGGTGTGAGCATCTCCATGGATGCATCGGGTGCAAAATTCGAGATGGAATCCCTGATGTCATTGTTGAGCGGCGGCGTTGCTTTCGAGACGTTGCCCGAGTTTCTGGATACGCCGATCGCCACGGAGAATACGGTATTTACCCTGTATGAAAACCGCAGCAAGGCGCTGGAGCGACCCATCACGCAGACTGCGACCTTTGTGCTGAGGTTTGATGGCACGGTGCGAGGTCTGAGTGTCGGGGCACCGGTGGAGTATCGCGGCATCCGCGTGGGCACGGTCAAGTCGATCGACCTGGGTGCTGACCCCATGCACAAGGGCATTGTCGGTCCGGTGGTCGTGATCGACCTGGAACCGCAACGCACCGAGGCATACCGGGATATCGACCAGGCGGATAGCGGACAGCGGGAAAAGAGCCGGTTTGAAAAAGACCCTGTGAAGAGAGTCGCGGAGCTGGTAAAGCGCGGCCTGCGTGCGCGTTTGCAAACCGGCAGTCTGCTTACCGGGCAGTTGTTTGTGGAGATCGGTCTGTTCCCGGATGCGCCACCCGCAGAGATGCTTACCGATGGCCGTTACCCGGAAATCCCGACCCTGCCGAACACGCTGGAAGGTATCGTTGCCAGTATCAACAAGATCCTGGGCCGCCTGGAAAAGGCTGACCTGCAGGGTACCCTGACCAATCTCAACGAATTGATGGTGTCGACCTCCGCGCTGGCTGCCTCGCTGGAAGAGGACGTTCCGGAGCTGTCGGACGAACTGCAGAAAACATTGCGGACGGCAAACCGGGCTATGGCGACGCTGGAAGCCAGTGCTTCGTCCGATGGTGAAATCGGGAGCCAGTTGCAGGACACCCTGAAGGAATTCAGTGCCGCAGCGCGTTCGTTGCGGGTGATGGCAGAGTACCTGGAACGACATCCGGAAGCATTGATCAAAGGCAAGGGCACACCCTGAGGACACGAACATGATGAAAACAAATCACCTGTTAATAGTCATGCTGGTGTTGTTGCAGGCCGGTTGCAGTATCGGGGGAGCTTCGCGACCCGCCGACTTCTATGTACTGAGTGCCGAACCCGGAACACCGGTTACCGGTCACAGTACAGCAAGCGCATCACTGAGTGTCGGATTGGGGCCGATTACCCTGCCTGACATATTCGATCGTCCGCAAATCGTTACACGCCCCGAACCCAATCGTCTCGACCTGTCGGAGTTCGACCGCTGGGGCGGCGACCTGAACCGGGACCTGACCCGGGTGCTGGCGCAGGACCTGATGAGTCGCCTGCATAGCGACCGTATCCTGACGCACCCCTGGTCCAGCAGTGATCGCCCGGATTTCCAGGTCACTGTGCAGGTGTTTCGCTTTGACGGCGAAACAGGAAAGGTGGCCAGGTTTGAAGGTGTCTGGCGCCTGCTCGACGGTGAGCAGCGCTGTGAACTCACCGCGCACCATTTCCGCTTTGAAGAAACCCCGGCAGGTCCGGGTTACCCGGAGTATGTCAGCGCCATGAGTCACGCCGTTGCAAGCCTGAGTCAGGAGATCGCCGAGCGGATCGCCGGCAGCACACCGGGTTGTCAGTAACGGCCAACCTAGGTCCACCCGGACGAACCAGTAACGCAGGAGCGGGCTTGCCTGCGAACCACCCGTGCCACCCCGGTTGCCGGCCACTTCCCACCGTCCGACATTCCCGTTATTCCGGTGTTGAAAGACGAACGCGGACGGTCACCGATCAGTTTTCATCATGCAAAGGGGAGGCTGGCAGCTTACCCGGAACTGGTGCGCAACGTTTCCTGCGGGATTTCGGGGCTGTCCTGTACGTCCTCAAGCCAGTCCAGCAGTTCGCGCCAGGCGGCAGTGTCTTTCTGCGCATCGCGCTCCTGCAGTTCGTGTACCCCGATGCCTTTTTCGGCGGCATTGACGTAGTGCTGGGTATCCCGCAGGCGGGCGATCACGGGAATGTCCAGGCTCTGTAAAAAGCGGTCCAGTTTTTCGAGCGCCTTTGTATGGATGCGGGTGCGGTTGGAAATGATCGCCAGGCGCTTGTTGAGCGCGCGTGCCTTGCCGACCAGCAACAGGTCACGGATGAAATCAGCGGTGGAGCTGATATCGATGGAGGAGGGCAGCACCGGGATGAGAATGACATCGGCTTCGGCCACGCGGTCCTCGATGTCGAACTCTGAATAGCCGGCCGGGGTATCGGTGATGACATAGCGCGTGCCCGCGGGTATCTGCATCTGCCAGGCGCGCGTGGTACCTTCGCGTGGCGGTTCGAAGGCGGCAATGCCGTGAATGAAGGCGTAGCCGCCGCTGCGCGCCTTGAGCCAGCGTGTCGAGGAGGCCTGCCGGTCATAATCCCGCAACACCGTGCCGCAACCCCGGGAAGCGCAGTAGCTGGCCAGGTTGGTGGCGACCGTGGTCTTGCCACAGCCGCCCTTGGTGTTCATTACCGCAATGCGCAACATGGCGAATCGGGTCCTCGAAAGGGCAGGTTTTAAAGGGATAGGATTCTAGCACGAACCCACGTATCTTTATGCAATGAATGTGCGCCATGAAAGTGGCTGAGCCGGTGCTGATTCTCAAGCTGCTGGTACTGCTGACGCTGGCAAACGGAACCCCGGTGCTGCTGAAAAAGCTGCTGGGGTCCTGTTGTGCCTGGCCGCTGGACGGCGGAGTCCGGTTTTTTGACGCTCAGCCGCTGCTGGGCTCGTCCAAGACCCTGCGCGGTCTGCTGGGCGCCTTGCTGGCCACCACGCTGGGTGGTGTTGCACTCGGGCTGGGCTGGGAGCCGGGGCTGCTGGTCGGCAGCACCTCGATGCTGGGCGATCTGTTCTCCAGTTTTATCAAGCGGCGCCTGAAGAAGCCGCCCAGCAGTCGTGCGACAGGGCTGGACCAGTTGCCGGAGTCGCTGTTCCCGGTGCTGGCCTGCCAGTCATCGCTGGACCTGACGGTATTCGAGGCGGCGCTCGTGGTGGGGGTGTTTTTTTTCAGCGAAGTGGTGTTATCACCGCTGTTCTACCGGCTGGGCATCCGCGATCAGCCATACTAGCATGCGGAATCTTCCTTCTTCTGCAGGTGGTGCAGCGTGATTTCCGGCGGGCAGTTGTAGCGCACGGTGACCACCGATGAGCCTACGCCGGTTGAGGTGTAGCCCAGCATGTTCCGGTAGCGCCAGGCACCGGAGCCCATGTGCCGGGGTAACACCGAATCAAGGGTAATCGGAATGCCGCCGGGCAGGCAGATCTGTCCGCCGTGGGTGTGGCCGGCCAGCAGCAGGTTGAAGTCAGCGTGTGCCGCCTGGCGGAAGATTTCGGGGGTATGGGACAGCAGGATGGTGCATTCATCCCGCTCTGCGTCGGCGATGGCCTTTTCCATGTTGTCGACCCGGAAATAATGGGCGTCATCGATGCCGGCGAGGCGGATTCGTGCGTTGTCGCGGCAGATGGTTTCCGATTCATTGAGCAGCATGCGGATGCCCATGTCTTCCATGCCCGGCACCATGCGTATGGTGTCGTGGTTTCCCAGCACCGCGTAGACGGGGTCTTCCAGGTGGGTGCGGATCCGCGCCATGCCCGCCAGGGTTTCTTCGATCGGGCCAAAGGTCTGGCCACGGTAATCACCGGTCAGCACACACAGGTCGTACTCGATTTCGTGCAGCAGTTCGATCAGCCGGTGCATGGCGCCGGGGTTTATGTCCACGTGCAGGTCGCTGAGATGCAGGATCGTATAGCCATCGAATTCGGCCGGTAACGCCGGCAGGTGAATGTGGTTGTGGCGAACCTGGATGCGGGCGGTATTCCGGTGTCCACGCCAGTACAGGCCGGTCAGCTTGAGCGTAATGCGGATGGCGGACTGCAGCGAATACCAGTTCTCGACATGAAAAAAATTGAGTCCCTGCCCGAAGATGCGTGTCTCGTGATCGTTTTCGATTCCCAGTCGCTGGCGGGCGTGTAAACGTCCGAGGCGGTTTTCCAGTTGGCGGACAATATCGGGGTTTTCCCCTGTTTTTACGCTGGATACCATGATACCTGGAGTATAGCGCGCTCTGTGTGGCGTTGACCGGGCTGATCGCTGTGGTAGCGGTTGACCGGGGTCAATAGATGTCGGAATTTCAGCCTCGGGTGATTGCGCTGATCGCTGTTTGTTTTACATTTAGGGGGACCCTGGTTGATTCATCAGGGCTTATCAAGGCTGCGGGAGCCGCGCAGGCACTCCTGCGCGCCGGTGAACTCAGTATAAGTCGGAGGGATCAGGATATGAAACTCAGGAAAACAGTGTTTGCTGCACTGCTGGTGGTGTTCTTGCCCATGTCGTCTGCCCAGGCGTTCTGGGGTGGCAGCTGGATGCCGTGGAACTGGTTTGACGATGACTATTATGACGGCCCCTGGGGTGGCTACCCGGGCTACGGTTACGGCGGCCCCTGGGGTGGCTATCCAGGCTATGGCTGGGGCGGTTACCCGGGTTACGGGTATGGCGCTTATCCCGGTTATGGCTGGGGCGGGTATCCGGGCTATGGCTGGGGTAGCTACCCGGGCTACGGTTACGGCACATACCCGGGTTACGGCTGGGGTGGTTACCCGGGCTGGTAAACAGGTCGTCATTCCGGGCGCAGTTCCCACGCAGGAAGTCGGGGCTTTAGCCGCTTGTCTGCCGTGTTGAGATTTTGGCCTCAAGCCTGATAATGGGGTGGTTTACTCGACATTGATGGCGGGGTGAAGGGTGTCACAGGTTCGGATATTTGCGCTGGCAGCGGCGCTGCTTGTTTCACTGCCTGCCGCGGCCGTTACACCGGAACTTCGTTTCACGGATGTTCGCTACCAGGTGCTGGCCGATGAACAGCGCTTCGACGGTGTGGTCGAGGCGGTACACAGGTCCACGTTGTCTGCACAGACCGCGGGCGAGATCATCGAGTTGCCGTTCGATGTCAACGACTACGTGCCCAAGGGTGCGGTGGTGCTGCGCATCGATGACACCAAGCAGAAGGCGCGCCTGGACAAGGCTATTGCCAACGAGGCGAAGGCACAGGCGGTGCTGACCGAAGCCGAGTCGAGCTACCGTCGTAACCAGCGCCTGATCAAAGAGAACGCGGTCAGCAAGTCCCGGCTGGACAAGTCAGAGGCCAACCTCAAATCCGCGCGTGCCCAGCTGGAACTGGCGAGGGCGACTGCCAAGGAGGCGCGGGAACAGTGGGAGTACACCGTGGTCCATGCGCCGTTCGCAGGTGTCATGGTGGAGCGGTTCGTGGAAGTCGGCGAACAGGTGCAGATCGGCACCAAACTGGGTACCGGCCTGTCGCTGGAAAAGCTGCGCATCCAGGTCCAGGTGCCGGCCCACTATGCGCAGCGCATTCGCGCCACGCAGCACAGCAGGGTGCAACTGCCCGATAACGGCGCGTGGCTGGCAAGCGATGACATGACCCTGTTTCCCTACGCGGACCCGGAAAGTCACTCGTTTACCGTGCGTGTCCAGCTGCCGCCGGGCCAGCACGGCCTGTTTCCCGGCATGCTGGTCAAGGTTGCATTTGCCGTCGGGAAGACCCGGCACCTGGTGGTGCCCAGCCAGGCGGTCGTGCATCGTAGCGAAGTGACCGGGGTCTATGTACAGTCGGCTGACGGGACGCTGCACTTCCGCCAGGTACGCGCCGGGCGCGAGGTGGAGGGTAAGCTGACCGAGGTGCTGGCGGGACTGGAGCAGGGTGAGCGCATCGCCCTGGACCCGGTGGTGGCCGGTATCGCGCTGAAGCAGCGGGGTCCGCATCATGAGTGAAGCGCCGGGCTTCTCCGGCGCGATTGCCAGAAAATTCCTGCAGACCGAGATCACACCGCTACTGGCGCTGCTGGGGCTGTTGCTGGGTATTTTTGCCGTGCTGGTGACACCGCGTGAAGAAGAACCCCAGATCGATGTCACCTTTGCCAACGTGTTTATTCCGTTCCCGGGGGCTTCGGCGCGCGAGGTCGAGCGGCTGGTGGCTACCTCGGCCGAGCAGGTGTTGTCGGAAATCGAGGGGGTTAAACACATCTATTCGGTGTCCCGCCCGGGACTGTGCATTCTCACCGTAGAGTTCGAGGTCGGCGAGGCGCGCACCGAGTCCATTGTTCGTTTGTACAACCGGCTCTATTCCAACCAGGACTGGCTGCCGGCAGGCACCGGGGTCGGGCAGCCGCTGGTCAAGCCCAAGGGTATCGATGACGTGCCGGTTGTGGCGGTGACCCTGTGGACCGAGGATCCGAAGCGTGGCGCGGCTGAACTCAGGAGCGTGGCGCATACCCTGGAAGCGGAATTGAAACGGGTGACTGGCACGCGTGACATCTATACCATCGGCGGGCCGGAACCGGTGGTGCACGTCCTGCTCGACCCGCAGCGCCTGGCGGGATTCGGGTTGTCGCTGACCGATCTTCGCAGCGCTCTGCAACAGGCCAACCAGTCCAGCGAGGCCGGTCAGCTGGTCACGGACAACCGTGCGATAGAGGTCAAGGCGGGGACCCTGTTCCGGCGCGCCGCAGAAGTGGCTGAACTGGTGGTCGGCCTGCACAAGGGCAACCCGGTGTACCTGCGCGACGTGGCCGATATCCGGCGCGGCCCGGACCAGCCCGAGCAGTATGTCTGGTTTGGCAGCGGTGTGGCCGCAGCACCGTCGGCTGCAGTGGCGGGCGAACACCCGGCGGTTACGCTGGCTATTGCCAAACAGGCGGGGACCAATGCGGTGCAGATCGCCGATCAGGTCATCGAGCGTTTGCAGGACCTGGAGGGCATCTTTATCCCGGAGGGCGTCCATACCACGGTTACGCGTAACTACGGCGTGACGGCAGACGAGAAGGCCGGCACCCTGATCAGGAAACTGATATTTGCTACCTCCGCCGTGGTGCTGCTGGTGATACTGAGTCTCGGCTGGCGCGAGGCGATCATCGTGGGAACCGCGGTGGTCATTACCCTGGCCATCACCCTGTTTGCGTCCTGGGCGTGGGGTTTCACGCTCAACCGGGTATCCCTGTTCGCACTGATCTTTTCAATCGGCATACTGGTTGATGATGCCGTGGTAGTGGTGGAAAACATTCACCGGCATATGCAGATGGGGGATGCCAACCTGGTGCAGGCCATCCCGAGGGCGGTGGATGAAGTCGGTGGCCCGACCATACTGGCGACCTTTACGGTGATCGCGGCGCTGTTGCCCATGGCATTTGTGACCGGCCTGATGGGACCCTACATGAGTCCCATACCCATTAACGCCAGCATGGGCATGCTGATTTCGCTGGCGGTAGCGCTGGTGGTGACGCCCTGGATGGCGCTGAAACTGTTATCCGCCGATGCACACGACGAGCAGCCGGATTCGCTCACGGACAGCGCGCTGCAGCGTTTTTTTCAACGCCTGCTGCAGCCGTTCCTGGGCGGTGACCGGGGCCGGCGCGCACGTTACCTGATGCTGGTGGCGGTGCTGTTGCTGATTGCGGGTTCGGTGGGCCTGGCCGCGGTAAAGCTGGTAATCCTTAAAATGCTGCCTTTTGACGACAAGTCGGAATTCCAGGTGATCGTGGATATGCCCGAGGGCAGTTCACTGGAACAGACCAACCGGGTGCTTACTGAACTGGCTGCATACCTGGCGGAGGTGCCGGAAGTCACCGATTACCAGGTCTATGCGGGTACGGCGGCACCCATCAATTTCAACGGCCTGGTACGCCAGTACTACCTGCGTGCCGGGGCCAATGTGGGCGATA
>Ga0256841_1000644_pt1 | contig 34673 bp, 26 predicted proteins | sample 356308metaG_FD_185971 | JGI IMG/M metagenome (GOLD analysis project Ga0256841, IMG submission 185971) | Hydrothermal vent microbial communities from Mid Atlantic Ridge, Atlantic Ocean - 356-308 | ecosystem: Environmental > Aquatic > Marine > Hydrothermal vents | place: Atlantic Ocean: Mid... | reverse complement strand
ACGCCAAGCTGGTGGAGTCAGGAGAGCGCCCCGTGACCCTGCTCGACGGCGACATCGTGCGCCTGCACCTGTCCAGCGAACTGGGATTCTCGAAGAAGGACCGCAACATCAACGTGCGGCGCATCGGTTTCGTCGCCAGCGAGATCACCAAGAACGGCGGCGTGGCCATCTGCGCGCCCATCGCCCCCTACGCCCAGATGAGGCGGGCGGTGAGGGAGATGATCGAACGGCACGGCAGCTTCATCGAGATCCACGTGGCGACGCCGCTGGAGGTGTGCGAGGCGCGCGACCGGAAGGGGCTGTACGAGAAGGCACGACGGGGGGAGATACCGGAGTTTACCGGGATCAGCGATCCGTATGAAGTTCCGGAAAATCCGGAAATACGGGTGGACACGACAGGGTTCAGCCCCATGGAGGTGGCCCAAGAGATATTTCTGTATCTGTTGCGCGAAGGCTACTTGGATACTGCGGATACCTGCGCCGGCTAGTCATCGGCATTTTCAGAATCGGGGGAAGCGTGGTGAAGTACCTGGTCACGGGAGCGGCGGGACAACTGGGTCGGGAAACTGTGCTGGCCTTGCAGGCCGCGGGGGAATGCGTTACGGAGACGGGCAGGGAAGAACTCGATTTTTTTCCAGCCTGACACAGTTGCGGAAGGCATCCGTGCGTACCGGGCAGGCTGGGTGATCAACTGTGTAGCTTATACGCATGTAGACAAGGCCGAAGAAGAGAGGGAACTTACATTCCTGGTAAACAGGGATGCTGCAAAGGCAGTGGCGGAAGGTGTTGAAAGCTACGGCGGCAAACTGGCGCACGTCAGCACGGATTTCATATTCGACGGCGAATAATCGCATCCTGATTCGGAAGAAAATGCCACCAACCTCTTGGGTGTGTGGGTTTACTGGCACAATTTCGTGAAAACCATATTACGACTGGCTGCGGAACGGGACGATCTGCAGGTGGTCGATGACCAGATCGGCACCCCTCATGGACTGGACAGCGGATATCAGCAGGGCTGTCCCTGATCGGGGCAGACGCCAGCGGTGTCTATCATTTCACAAACGAAGGTGTGCATCCTGGTATGTTGTTTTCCACACAGGTGGGTTGCGGCATGAGCAATGCTGTTCTTCCCGTTTTGGTTATTGTTATCTGTTTCGCCAGTGTCACCTGTCTGTGCAAGTGTTTTTTGGGATCGGCGGAGTATGGCAAGTAATTATACAGTGAAAAAACATCATCAAAGATAGTGGTGCAAATACGGGGTGTAAAATATTCCGTCGCCACCGGTGCGGTAGGGGGTGTATCCATAGCGATTTGAAAATTACCGATCTCTTTGCATTCTGGCGACATGGCCCGGATCGGATGCTTCTTGGGTTCAGTGATTAATTGTGTAAAAATATCCGACAACAAGTAGGCGTAGCGGGCCCCACGTGCCTTGATTGGGGGTGTGGCTGCCAGGCATGCGACAGTTCAGTACCCTGATGGTGAGTCGCTAACCTGACTGGCCGGAAGCGGGCCCGTGAAGGGCCTGCCTGCTTCACGATAGAACAAAGATTAAGGCATGAGAGTAGCTGTTCAAGTGTCGAACGACGAGAAACGAACCAACGGGAAGACGCCGGTTGCCTACCTTGTTTCGATGGGGGCAGGACTGGAGGCGTTCATATACCGGGAGATAGGCGCCTTGTACGCCCGTGGTTATTCGATAATCCTTTTTGCCACCAAGTTCAAGGCCGGCGACGTTTATGCGCCGAGGCCGGACTGGCCCTACCATATACTGCCCATGGGGCAACTGTTGCTTCACTTTCCCTTTCTTCTGCTGAGAATGTGCCTGCGCCCCGGGCTTCTGGTTGAGGCCATTCGTGATCGGGGCTTGCTGGATCTCCTGTTCGCCACCAGGTTTGCGCCCATCATGGTCAAGGAAGGCGTGCGTCAGATCCATTGTCACTTTGGTGACCATAAGCTGTTTATCGGCTATTATTGCAAGCGATTGACCGGCCTGCCCCTGTCGGTAACAATCCATGCGCACGAATTCTATACGAACCCCAATCCCCGCCTGTTCCGCAAGGCGGTTGCCGCCTGTGATCGTGTATTTCCGATCGCCAGACGCTGGCATGATCTGCTGGAAACTGAATATGCTGTTCCCGCTGCGCGTATCCGTCTGAATCACCTGTTTGTCGACACCGACCTCTACCGACCATCGGCATCGATAAAAGTGATAGCTGTCGGTCGTTTCACCGAGAGAAAGGGATTTCATGATCTGTTAAAGGCGGCATGTGAGCTCGGTGACCTCGATATCAGATTCATCTTTGTGGGTTTTGGAGAAATCGACCTTCGTAAGATGGCGAGGGAACTGGGTGTCAGTGACCGGGTGACAGTGTTCGACAAGATGGATCAGGAACAGCTTCGTGTCATGTACCAAAGTGCCGACATTCTTTGCGTCCCTTCTATAACTACTGAGCGCGAAGGTGCGGAGGGTATACCCGTGGTTCTCATGGAGGGCATGGCATGTGGATTGCCGGTGGTTGCAACAAACTGCGGTGCAATCGATGAAATCGTAGACTCGTACCTTGTCGATGAAGGCGCCCCTTCGCAGCTGGCCGAGGCCATAAGAAAGCTGGCGATGGATTCCGAACTGAGAAAAGCCCAGGGGGATAGGAATCGCCGTATCGCAAAAGAACAGTTTTCCTCGCAAAATGTCGGACGGTTCGCCCAGTGGCTCGATGAAATCGTCGAGGATCGAAATTGATGGGGAAATCCGTAGTCATCGTCGCCAACGGTTTTACTCGTGAAAACGTCCGGCTTCAGCCATGGCGTTACCTGTACGAGGTTGCCCGATATATAGCGATGAGGAGAACACTGGTCGTCATAACCGAGGGAAGCTCGGCTTTCGAGGCGGAGGAATGGCCGGAGGGTTTCACCGTTACTCGCTCATGTGGGCTGTCCGTACGACGTCAGGAGGCATTGCGGCAACTCATTGTCTCCTATGATCCGCAGCAATTGTGGTGGAGTGTCACACCTCGCAGCATTGCTTACGCCAGGCTCCTGAAATCGGTAGACTGCGACAGGTATGCCTTGATTACCTGCCCCCTGTATTCCTATGGGCAACTGTTCAGGGCCAGCCTCGCCGGTGTGCCCTTCAATGAGTTGCGGGCATTGTGGCAACAGCGCCTGATACCGAGATGGCTTTTTACAAGGCTGCTGGGTGGCGGGCTGTTCCGCAAGGTGTTCCTGCAAAGCAGGGCCAACCTGGAAGTGCTTGCCCGCGAGGGTGTGCCGGAACGAAACTTGGTGTTACTCAGGGTCGGTATAGATGCGGCGGATCGCTTGCCGATCCGAAACAAGGAGGTGAGGACCGAAGAGGGAATGGAGAGCACGGGCAAAGGCAGGGAGGTGACCTTGCTTTATTTCGGGGCGGTCAGGAAGATACGGGGCTTCGACGCGCTCGTTGATGCCTTCGTGCGGGTAACGGGGCAGGTGGACTATGCAAGACTTGTGGTGCTGGCGCGAGGTGCCGATGAAAGGCAAACCGTCGCCATAGAAGAACGGCTCCAGAGACTCGGGTTGGCGGAGAGAGTTTCCGTCGTGGGTGGCTGGCTGAGTAGGGAACAGGTATGGGAGCACATAGAAAACTGTGATGTCGTCGTCCTGCCGTTCATCATCGTGCCGTCCGATGTGCCCATTGCGATACTCGAGGCCATGGCGCGTGGCAAGCCTGTCATCGGATCGCCGATCGACGGTATACCTGAATTGATCGAAGGGCGCGGTCTGGTTGCGGACCCGCTGGATTCTGCCGGGCTTGCCGATGCCATAGTGTCTCTGGTCAGGAACAGTGAGCAACGGAAAAGACTGGGAAGCAACGCGCTGGCGTTCATGCAGTCATACCCGGACTGGCGAGAGATTGGGGAGCAGCTTCTTAGCGAGGTCGGTCTGGTATGAGCGTCGGTGGCAGGCAGGAAGTGGAACCGCCAAAGGTCATCTATGTGACTGGTATCGACGGCTCGGGAAAGTCGACGGTTTCCGAGCACCTGGCCGCCAGGCTGCGCGACGCCGGCTATGAGGTGGATATCCTCTGGCTGCGGTTCAATCACGTTATCTCGAAGCCGCTCCTCGCGCTGTGCAGGCTTCTCGGATTAACCCGATACGAATCCCATGGCGGGATAAGGGTGGGTTATCATGATTTTTACCGTTCCAGGACCATTTCCTGGCTGTTCATTTTCTTCCAGTACCTGGATGCGGTGCGGGTCAGGTATTTCAGGTTGCAGCCGAGAATAGGACGTACCGGGCGGGTGGTAATCCTGGATCGCTACGTCTATGACATACTGATTGACATAATGGTAGATACCAGGATTAAGGACTTGCACAAGGGCAGGGTTGGGCGTGCCTTCAGGGCGCTGATACCCGAGGGGACCTTGTCGCTTCTCGTCGATAGGGACCTCGGGCAGGTGCTGGAGGTCCGCCCAGAGGGCAGGTTAGACGAAAACTTCGTGCGCAGGTATGAGTTCTACAAGGAACTGGCACTGGATCCATGCATTAATACCGTGAGGAATGATGCTTCCCTTGAAGTATTGCTGGATAAGGTCGAGCGTCATGCGGGAATCATAAAATGAAAGAGAAGAAACTGCCGTCTTTCGTCCGCAATCCTGCGTTATACAGGTTCTTCCAGTCAAAGCCGGGTCGCCTGCTGTCCAACTGGGTGTTGCAGGGGATGCTCTACATGAACCCCATCGAGATCGTCTATAAGTTGTTTCTCGACCTTGTCATGACGGTGCCTGTCTGGATGTTGCTGCCCATCCAGGAAGAGCCCGGCCGTGTGCTTACGGCATGGATAATCGCTCATACGATAAATTGGGTAGCAAACTGCCAGCCGATTGCGCTGCTCCGGCACCTCGATTGGGGAAAAAATGACGCCAGGCATTTTATCGAATACATAGAGGGGCTGGAACGCAGGATCCAGGGAAGGCCATATCTGGTCGGGGCTGCATCCTTTGGCAGTCTGTCCAAGGGAAAATACAAGGACACCTCGGATATAGATATCCGGGTGGTTCTCGGAAAAGGCATGTTCCAGAGACTGCGGGCTGCCAATTATTGTTTTATCGAGAGGCTCAGGGCCGCCGTAAGCCGCTTTCCGCTTGACCTGTACGCGTTCGACCTCGACGAGATGAAACGCAAGATGAACAAGGACGAGGTGCCGGTTATTTTCACGGATCCGGAAGGCCTGCTCCGGGCAAGCTACGCGGAGACGGTTCAGTTCGACAGCTTCCGCCAACGCTTTCGCCGTGAGATTCTGGGGGAGAGGGATACATGAGCGTGTGTATCGTCTGTTCGGCGGGTGGGCATTTGAGCGAGGCGCTGGTTGCAAGCTCACGGGTAACTGCCGCCAAGTACTATGTCACGTATGACGAACCGCATGTAAGGGAAAGGTTGAAAGGCGAGGAGGTGTATTATGTCGTCGATCCGCATGTCAGCCCTTTCCTGTATATGAAGAATGCCGTTCAGTCACTATTTATCTTTCTCAAGAAACGTCCCCGGGTTGTCATCAGCAATGGGGCCGGTATCGCGCTGGCAACATGTCTGCTGGCAAAACTTGCGGGCAGCAAGCTGGTGTTCATCGAGAGCGGAGCGCGGGTTACGACTCCATCGCGTACCGGCAAGCTTGTGTACAGGTTTGCAGACCTGTTCATCGTGCAATGGAAACCTTTGCTGAGACATTATCCCAAAGCTGTGTACGGCGGTCCGCTCCTGTGATATTCGTGATGCTGGGAACCAATCCCTATCCTTTTGAACGCCTGCTGGCAGCGGTGGATTGTTGGGCAGCCGGCAGCGGAGAAAAAGTTGTCGCCCAGGTTGGGCATACGACGATGCCTGTCGACCATGTCGAGTGCCATGATTTCGTGTCGCACGACAGAATCCGGGAGTGGATCGATGCAGCGGAGGTGGTGATAACCCAAGGTGGGTTCGGCAGCCTTCGTGACTGCCTCGTCGCGGGCAAGCCCACGATTGCTGTGCCAAGGCTTCCGGAGCGGGGCGAATGTCAGGATCAGCAGGCGGAAATCGTGGACGCGCTGGCGGCGGAAGAGCGTGTCATCGCTCTCTACGATGTCGATTTGCTGCCACAAGCGATCGAGGCGGCTCGCCAGCGGCGTGTCGTTTCTCCCTACCGGTCGAATATACCTGCAATCGTGGCCGAAGCCGTCGAGTCGGCATTGCACCTGAAGTAGCCCGGGGAACGTGAAGGTGCGCCTCTCCATAATAATCATTGAATACCACTGCATGGGCCAGGTGGAGAGCTGTGTGCGCTCCGTTGCTGAGAACCTGGCCGGGCTGGACCTGGAATGCCTGGTGCTGTCGAACTCGGGCTATTCCAGGGATGAACTGGCGCGATACTCGGAGCAGCTGGGTGATGCGAGGCTTATCGCTGCCCCCCGTAATCTCGGATACGCTGGAGGTGTGAACGCGGCGCTTGCAGAGGCCGGCGGCGACTACGTATATGTACTCAACCCGGATTGCCTGCTGACGGATGGCAATGTCGTGCGCATCATGGACGAGATGGACAGGAGCCCGGAATGGGCGATAGCAGGGCCGAAGGTTGTTGACGAGGAAGGGAACCTGCAGCCGTCCTGTCGGCGTTTTCCGAAGCCCTGGACCTTTTTGCTGGTCAGGAGCGTGTTTGCCCGCCTCCCCGGTGCATCACGTGAGCGTCGTCGCTACCTGATGGGCGATTACGGCAGAGAGTCTCCAAGGGAGGTGGACTGGGTTTCCGGTGGTGCGACAATCGCCAAATGCGAAGCCCTGAAACGGATAGGCGGCATGGATGAACGTTATTTTTTATACATGGAAGACGTCGACTGGTGTCGCTCCGCGTGGCAGTCGGGTTACAAGGTCGTCTACTGCCCTTTCTCGAAGGTAATCCATGCCGGGCGTCACCAGAGTATCAAGGGTGGCTTGCAGGCATTGCGCAATGTCCACTTCCGCTGGCATATCACCAGTCTGTTCAAGTATTTTGTCAAATACCACTGGCGCACCCGGCCGTGCTCGCGATTCTATCGCGAGACCATGGGGCGCGCGGAATCCAGTGGCTGAATCCGCGTTTCGATGTGATTTCCGGATGCTTCCGGTTAGGCGGTTGCCGGCATCCGGTTTGCTTTGTACGAGCGGTATCTGTCGCCGAGAAATCTGATGACGGGCTTCTCGATGACCAGATAGGCAAGGTGCCCTACGATAACCGAGCCTATCACACATGCTACTATAAACAGCCCGTAATGGCCATTAAACAGAGATACCCAGATCTTGCCAAGTGCATTGATGGTGAAGATGTGCGTGAGATACAGGGAATAGGAGCTTCCACCTATGGCTACCAGCAGCTTGCTGATAGGTATCGAACTGGATTTTTCGAGAAACAGTATTCCAGCGACAATCATGGCGCTCGGCAATCCCCAGCTGACCGCCCTGATGGTATGGGGAATGACGCCGCCGGCTGCCAGCAGCAGCCAGATGATGCCAGTTGCAATAAGCGCATGCGCGATTGTTCTGGACAGGCGGGCCGTTCCTGTGAAGAGAATCCCTATGCCGCAACCGACCAGAAACTCGCTCAGCAGGGGCGATGTCGCCACGGAAAGTAGAGATGGCAGCGGTCTGTAGAGTATGCCCGCGATTATGCCGCCTCCAAGACAGATCGACAGGCCTGCAAGGAAATACCTGCGGGGCATAAACAGCAGGATGGCGAAAACAAGATAGAAATACATTTCATAGTTCAGCGTCCAGCCGACGGGAAGCAGTGGCTTGAGATGGCCTATATTGTTTTCCCATGGAATGAAAAACAGCGAGGCAAGATAGTGTTGAAACCCGAACCCCTTTCCCTCGCTGAACAGATGCGGGAGCAGGATCATCAACACCGCCAGTGCACTGGTATATATCCAGTAGGTCGGCACAACGCGGATGATGCGCCGGATGAAAAAATCCCTCGGTGCACCTGGCTTGGTGAATTCATTGCCGGCCACATAGACCATGATAAAGCCGCTGATCACGAAGAACAGATCGACACCGACACGTCCGAGGTCAAGAAACGGATCCAGATCCTGAATATGTCCCCTGACTTCCAGATGAACCTGTGCGTGCGCGATCACGACTAACGATGCTGCGAGTGCCCGAAGCATCTGGATTGATTGGATGGTGGGTTTGGTGCTCATGCTGCCTAACGAATGTTGCTGAGTTGTTACTGAATGCTTTGCAGTGGCTTTCGCGCTTGGATGAATGCTCCGGAGCATTTCAGGTCATCATCTGAAATGTCCTTCCAGCGTGACGAGAGCTGCGATCTTTTCATACTTTTTATGCCTGTATCGCTTCAGGTTGCCAATGGTTTAGAGATTGTTGCATTCCAGTAATTGCATGTAAATCGAATAGGGGCCGTGGTTTGTCGAACAGGTCTGTTTCGCAACAGTATAGTTTGAGTACAAATGTTTATTGTTATGCCATGTCAATCAGTCGCGAGGATAAAATTCAAAGGCGCCGATATCCGGTGCCATTCCATTGGGCACGGGGTTCCCATCATAGTCACTTGCCAGTCCGACGTCCGCTCCCCTGTCGATGGCAGGTGAAGCGGCTTGCAGTGCGAAGTCCGATTCCCGTGACAAGGTCCCGCTATTATTCAAAAACAAGGGGTTGCCGACCACTGATCCCCGTCCCTGTCCGCTTGCAGTCCTCCAGTGTTGCAGTGTTTTCAAGGCTTTCTCTTTCCAGTTCAGAGTGTTGGATAAATTGGAAAACAGGTTGTTGGAGAACCGGGCATTTTCCAGAATAGCCTTGCTTCGGACGTAGATCGATCGGTTTGAATTGTCTACAAAGATGTTGTTTCTGACATCCAGGCCGGAATTGTCATACGGGCCGACATAGAGTGCAGCCTCCTGTGCTCCAGCGGGTTGCCGGCCGCCATGCAGTATGTTGTTGTAAATGCGCACACCTTTCGCCCCGCCTCTCCCGCCGCCGATGCGGATTCCTGAATTATGTCCGGGCGAGGATTTTCTGCCCCTGCCAGCCGAACCGTAACGGGAAATGATGTTATAGGCAATTAGGCTGTTGTCGCCGCCCTCGGCGATCTGTATGCATCCCTGAAGGCAATCGTGGACATGGTTCCGAACGATCGTCACCGGGCCAGTGCCGACCATCGATATTTCGAAGTCTGCATCACCGTCTTCCGGCCCATTGTTGAATACCTCGTTAGATTCGATGATAAGGTCAGAACCCTTGTAAGAGCCAATGCCGCCACGATCGCCCTTGTCGGTTGCCAGGCGACCGTTGTTGTACGATTTGCAGCCGGTGATCGTTCCACCCTGCGAGTTCATGTAGATGCCGGTGCTGCCATTATCGGACACCGTCAAATTGATATAGCTGATGTTCCTGGTGGTCGGAGCGGCCCAAACCGCGAAACCATTGCCGTGGGTGATCGATATGTTCCTGAGGGTGATATCATGCGAGTCGCCATCCACGGACACCGCCTTGAAGCCGGTGGCGCCACCGCGGGTCTGGCGTCCGCCGGGCCCGAAGACATCAATACCATTTATGACGACGTTGCTGCGATTCCTGATACGGATGGCTTCCTTCCTGGCACCTATTTCTGCCAGACCCGGCTCACCCGAATCATTTCGAAAATAGAAGCGCTCGCTGTTCAGGGGGGCATAGAAATAGCCATTAGATAGGTCTTCGACGCTGATGCCTGCATACTGGCGAAGGGACGGTACCCGAAGTCCTTTCCATACCATGCCCCAACTGTTCTCCAGGCCGGGCAGCCGGCCACCCCAGATCATTTTCTTCCCTTCCTTTCCTTTATCGAGTTCCGAAGTCAGGGTCCAGTCGGAGAAGGCCTCGGTCCGCATGATGACCGGTTTGCTGCCGCTGCCGTAACTGCTGAAGAGAATTGGTCGTTCCGGGCTGCCCGAACTGGATACCACGAGCGTCTCCCTCCAGTGCCGATCCCGCCTGAGCAGTATGGTGTCACCAGCGGCGAAACGAGACCGGCTTATTTTTTTCAGCGTCTTCCATGGGGCATCGGGCGAGGTGCCTGAGTTGCTGTCATTTCCGCTTTCCGAGTCCACATAGTAGGTTTCGGCGCCCGCCGGGGCGGCAAGGGCGAGCAGCAGGGTGCACAGCGCGCGGGTTGGCAGCAGAATGGCGGCTCTACCCCGGAATCGTCCTGTCAGCAGGGATATGATGTCCGATGGGGAATTCTGGACGTGCATCTCAGCTGATGAATGTCCAGTTGCTGTCACGCAGTTGATAGAGCCCCCGATTCGGTCCAGCCACCCTGGTGGCGCATTGGGCGACGGTGCTATCGACGGCGTCGGAAAGCGACGCTGTTTGTACTGGCAGAATAATGCCGGGCAGGCACTCCACGCCCCGGCTGTTAGCCTTGCCAAGGCTGAGCAGTGCCGTAGTCGAGTTGCTTTTGGGCTGGATAGAGGGATTTTCAGAGTTGGCAATCAGGTGCAGCCCGTTTGTGTCGATGCCGTCGTCGATCGAGAGATAGCCATCCGCTGGACCCTGAATACGGCATTTATTGTCGCTGAGCCAGAGCGAGCGGGGGAACATTACATCAGTATCACCGAGATTGTCTGGCGTCAGTTTTTCGCGGTTGGTGAGTGTAATACCGTCCTGTGAGCCGGTGATTTTTATGGTGTTAGTGGCACGACCGACGCCCTTGATAACGACATTTTTTGGTACATTCAAGGTGATATTCGGGCAGGTGACTGTTCCGGGGCCCTGTACGATCAGGCCGCTGCTGGCGTTTCCGGCATCCTCCAGCGCCTTGGCGATTGTGCCTTCGACGGTAGGGTCATCGTGATCAAGGGACGTATCGACTATTGGATATACCGTATTGAGTTCATCGAAATTTGCGTTAGTCTTGTCGAATGCGTCGCGCAGTGTATCCCCATTGCCGAGGTTCCCCGGCGGCTGCCCTATATTTATCGTACGTTTCGGCATTATTGGTGGTCCTCCCTTAAAACATATCATTCATCTGGCATTATGCGGCCCGGTTGGTTTCGGTCTTCAAGCCGCGTGCACATGAAGGACATCGACTGGCCTTATCCATCGGCGGTGCCGTATCGTAAATTAGCAGAACCCTTCGCGCGATTGGCGAGTAATGGTCGTCGTTCAAATATTTATCAGTTTGATATTCAATGTATTATTGATGGTGAACAGCTTTTGTTCATATTTTATTTTGTTTTCTGGCTTCCAGCTACCCTTGTTTTGGCTGGGCGCGGTGGCACGACTGTCAATTTCATACATAACCCAGTGAAAATATGCGCCATTAAGGGCTGCGGGCCTGGAACCACAGACCGCATTATACCTTCCAGCCGACTTTCCGGGAGAATTTACGGATAATCAACTCCACTTCTTCGATATGGAGATACCGAATAAGGGCATAGTAAATGACGCCGTATCCTACTATTGCCAATGTGGTTGCCAGGACGGTGTTTAGATAGACCCCGATCAGCAACAACGGCACGCCTGCAACTGAGGCCATGCCAATTCGGAAGATATTTCTCCACATGAACAGGCCTGAAATCCGACAGGAATAGACAATAGCTATGATGTAGGCAAGGTAGACCGACTTTACCAATTCTGAAAAAAGAAAGGCGACTGCTGGCGCTACTATCCCAAGCTGGTTATACAGGGCGACGGTGATAACAATATTTGCCACTATTGCCAGCATGTTGCCACGCAGAAAATACCGGTTCTGGTTCCTGGATCTTAAGGGTGTGCCAAATTCAAAACACTGTAATAGCATAAGAATAAGCATAACCTGAAATATCGGGACTGCTGCTTCGTAATCCTTGGTGAAAAGTAAGGTTATGAAGTCCTGTGCATATACCCAAAATACGGCAAAAACCGGAAAGACGACGAAACAGAAGATATTGTTGGCGCGCCGCCATAAGGACAAGGCTGCTTCTGGCGTATTTTGATTTTTCTTTACCATCTCTGGAAATATAACATCTGAAATGGCAGAGCGAACAATTGAAATGACCGGAATCTGGTACAGGCCGATCGTGTAGATAGCGAGGGCGACAGGACCGAAGATGTTGGCTACAAACAGGCTACCAAATTGCTGGTTAAGCGTGGCGAGCAGAACGCCAGATCCTAGGGGAATTATAAATCTGAGCTGCTGTATCGCAGCGTTTCTATCGAATAATACTGATAGCCCAAGCCGTCTATACCACCAAAGTATTAAGCCAATAAACTTTATCCCCTCAAAAAGGACCATTGAAACAATTATCGTCCCAACATCGTGAGAAATATATGCGGCAGATATAACAATGCCCATTCTTAATATGGGCAGAGTGGTGGAATATGCAAAAACATAATCACTACGCTTTTTGGCAAGCCAGTATGACTCAATGAAGTCCAGGTTGACAAAAAGAAATATGTAACAAACCATCAAATTGATAAAGTCAAAGCTGACGCGCCCAACAAGCCAATTCCTGCTAAGCAAAATTAGCACTATCCCGGCTGATGTTGTGATAAAGGTGAAAATAAAGGTGTTGACGACATACGCGCTTTCTTTAGCCGGATCTTTCGGTAAGAAATACAGTAAATTAGGTGGGATGCCTGAGATCATGATCCTTGCGGCAACAAGCGAATACAGTACGAACTCTCGATACATACCATAAGATTTGACATCCAGCATCCGCACCAGGAACAAAGGGCTGAGCAGGAGTACGGCATAGTTTAGAAGGCGTGCCAATGCCAGGACTGTGCTACGGGATGTTAGGGAAGACAAATTGCAAAACCTCTGCGTTACCGCTGTTGTATGTTATTCGCAGATAGTACCCAACCGTGGTTGCTTGCATTCCACATGTATTTGTGGCGGAGCGTGGAAACAAACATCCGAGTAAATAAGAGTAAACTAAGTCATAAAGAATACCAGCCGATAGCAGGGCGCATCTGTATAGGTATCCATAATAATGGATAGCCATATGATGTAGAGCCGGTATCGGACTTGTAAGCCGGGCTACATTGAGGAGGGTGGTCAAGGCCTGAGTCCTCTCAACAGATTCTATCCAGTAAGGGGGTTTTTGCCTACAATAAAGGACAAAACGGTCGTTTCACGGCAAGCCCCTCTGCGAGTGACCAGTATCTTATACCCGAGGGGTAGATGGCGACGTACACGTTTCATTGACTTGCTCTGCGCTAGAGTATGTGTATAAAGTGCTTAATAAACATAGTGTTATAGCGCCTCGCGTACTGCGGAACGGCGAAGTGTGCCAGAAATCCAGACGCACCGCATCACAAGCTTTCGATGCCTGTTCCGGGGCGCTTGGTAGTGGGATTTTAGCAAGGGCAGCTTTCCAAAATGGGTAACAGGTTTTCATTGCCCGGTAAAGGCAAAGACAAGAAAGAGCTTCTCAGTTGTCTCGAAGCCTACAAGAAGGACGATATTGATTGGAAAGGAGGAAGAAGTTGGAGTCTGGTCTACTACGCGGGTGATGAACACGCGGAATTTGTCAAGCGGGCCTACAACCTCTATATGTCGGAGAACGGTGCCGGCCCTACCATGTTCCCCAGTTTGCGCAGGCTGGAGTCGGAGGTCATTGCTGCGGTACTCGACCTGTTGGGCGGCCATGACACTGAAGTTGGCTGCATGACTTCCGGCGGAACGGAGAGTATTTTGCTTGCCATGAGGGCCTACCGGGAGCAGGCACGTGTAAATAATCCGGAAAATACCAAGCCGGAGGTTCTGCTGCCGGAGTCGGCACATCCCGCCATACTCAAAGCGGCAGGATATTTCGGCATTACGCCAGTCTATATTCCGCTGGATGCAGATTACCGGGCAGACACAGGAAAGATTGAAGGGCTGATTACGAGCAGGACCATCTGTATGGTGGCCTCCGCGCCGTCGTTTCCTCACGGTGTTGTGGATCCCATCAGGCAGATGGGTGAGCTCGCGCAGGAGCATGGTATAGGGCTACACGTTGATGCCTGCCTTGGAAGTTTTGTATTGCCCTTTCTGAAGAAATCAGGGCGGACTATTCCGGACTTTGATTTTGAAGTGCCTGGAGTTACCTCAATTTCCGCGGATCTTCACAAGAACGGATATGCGGCAAAGGGCGCGTCGGTAATCCTGTATCGTTCAGCCTCGCTCATGCGCCATCAGTTCTTTGTCGATGTCGAATGGCCTGGAGGTATCTATGCATCGCCCACGATGCAAGGTACTCGGGCAGGCGGGGCAATCGCGGCGGCGTGGGCATCGTTGATGGCGCTGGGCGAATCGGGTTACCTGGAGCTTGCGAAACGGGCGGTGGAAGTAACGGATGCCCTGGTCCAAGGCATCAGTTCGATAGAGGGGCTTCATGTGCTGGGTGAGCCAGATATGAACGTCATCGCGTTCACCAGTGAGACCCTCAATATTTTGTCGGTCGGTGAACGCCTGGATAATATGGGGTGGCGCGTAAATCGTATAAATAACCCGCCCGCATTACACCTGATAGCAACCCCTAATCATGCTCAGGTGGTATCGTCGTTTATCGCGGATCTGGAAAAGGCGTGCGCCGCGGAGTTGTCAGATCCCATTCCCTTGCCGGCAGGAAGAGCGGTGCTTTATGGCGGTACTGAAGCTCACATGGGCGTTGGCGAGCAGCGAGAACGGGCACTCTCGCGACTGGAAAATCTGTTCAAGCTGGGTTAGCCGATATGAGCGAGAGGTATCCAGCACGTGTTTTTGAGGTCTACCTGTCTGAAGTATCTTATCGACTGCGGGAAGAACGGAATGTCAGCAGTGACCAGCGTCTGGTCCTGAATACGATATGCAAGAGGCCGGAATTACGACCATTGCTGGGTAATATTACCTTTTGTATAGATAATGACGTTGATATTTATTTCTCTCTCGATGATTCCAGGACCATCCGAATCGGCCATCAGTTGCTGAATCAGCCGGTTGTTGCGGCATTCCACCTGAGGCACGCAATTGAGCTATCAATATTGTTGTCCAAACTCTCTTTGGACAGTCAGTTGGAAAGGTTCTCGATTACCGCGATTGCAGCGCTTCACACTGCGATGTTATACCTCGATGATATGATTTCGCAGGAAAAGGAATGTGTTCTTCAGGGGTTGCCGGACTGGATGCAGAATGTGTTTGCGCGGATCTCCGAATTCGGTAGTGAAGAGGCCCGAGCGGAGGTGGCTATAGAAGTTATTGGTGCGCATCTACGCAATCTGTACCCGTTCCAGCACAAATTGTATCCGGGACTGGATATTGGGGAATTGATCGGTCCAGTGACCGTGGCAGGGATGAAACGGCTCAAAGGCCTGCTGTCAATAGCTATGCCTACCGAGCGGATTCTGACTCGGGGAGGGGATACGAGACTGGAGGTCGATGCAGATACAGGTCTGAACCAGTATGGCTGTAGTCCGAGACCGCGACCCTGGGCTATTACATTCTCATCCTGTACATCATCTTCGATTTCCGATCACGCGTTCTGGAGGGCAGAGAAGCTTAGACAGGCGCTGATTCAGGACGCCGTGGACGGGCAACTGCCGGACCGATATAAATCGGAGCTGGAGCGTGTTAGGCGCAAGCTTACAGATTTGCTGCAATTGGACTGTATACATGGTGCCCAGTTGATTTTGACGCCCTCGGGTACTGATGCCGAACTGTATGCACTTCATCTGGCCATGGGTAGCTCAAGTCAGCCAATTTGCAACATCCTTATTTCGCGGACCGAGGTCGGCAGTGGAACCGCGCTCGCTGCAGGCGGCCGGCACTTCGACTCCCACACGCCAATGGGCGATCATTCTGTTGCGGGTGATCCTGTCGAGGGATTTCCCGTTGACTCGGTTGAAGTTGTAGTGCTGGACCTTAGGGGTGAAGGGGGAGGGCTGTTGTTCACCGAGGAGCTGGATGGTCGAATCCGGGAGCGGGTGGAAGCGTCATTGGCCAAGGGGTATCGGGTGTTATTGCATTTGCTGGATTGCTCAAAGACGGGAATTGGTGGACCCAGTTTGGGCGTTGCCCAGGATCTGAAGTCGACCTACCCGGATGAAGTGGAGGTTCTGGTCGATGCTGCCCAGTTCCGCCTTGGCAGGTCCGCACTTCACCGCTATGTGAACAGTGGGTTTATGGTGCTTATAACGGGCTCAAAATTTTTCACCGGCCCCCCTTTTTCAGGCGCGCTGATCGTCCCCCCTGAGATTTCGTCCAAAGTTCCTGCAATGCCCGTACTGCCATGTGGCATGAGGGCCTACGCCACCCGGGCTGAACTTCCGGCGACTTGGGGTGATTTCGGCAGGAATCTGTCAGGCCGTCAGAATCTGGGTTTGTTGCTCAGATGGCAGGCGGCCTTATGGGAAATCAACGCATTCTATAGCGTCTCCGAGCAGGAAAGGCTGCGTACTATAGAAGTGTTTGGGACGCAGATCATCCGGATGATTGACGCCAATCCGGATCTCAAGCTAGTTATGGCTCCACCGCATGAACGGGGGTATGGGCAGTCGGAGCGGACATGGGACCAGTTGCCAACAATATTCACTTTTTTGGTTTATCGGGCCGACCCGGAAAGCGGGCAGCGGCGGCCATTGAGCTATGATGAGGCCAGATACGCCTATTATTGTGTCAATGCAGATATCGCACGATTTCTTCCGGCTTGTGCCTCGGATCGGGATCATGAGCTGGCAGCGAAACGCTGCCATATAGGCCAGCCAGTGCGAATACATCGGGACAACGGTGTATGGGTCGGCGCCCTTCGTATCGCGGCGGGTGCTCGCCTGGTGTCGGGTGTACAGTTCGATGACTCCCTGGGAGATCGACCAGAAAGCCGCCTGGATAGGGAAATTCAGACGGCAGGGGTAATATTCGGTAAGCTCTCGGTAATAGTAAAATATTGGAACGAGCTGAAAAAATACAATATCAGCAGTGGCGCGAATAGCGCAGCGGGCTTTTATCAGTTCTAGGAATCTGTCCGAATGGTCTGCACATAGCGAGGCGTATGGGTGCGAGGACAGATTTCCCTCCGCCGCAGTAGCGAGACGATTACTCGGACAGGATCCTGGCGACAGTAAAAATTACCAGAAGCGCGTCCATCGGGATTCAATCAGTCTCATTATGATCTCGGCAGCAAGTAGCATCTTGAAGAGGTGCTGATTTTCGGCTGTTACTAGTATGTCAAATTCGGGAACATTGACATGTGTTGCGATCCGGGTGGTTTCGCTATACAGGAGTTCGAGTACACGGTCTGCCGCGACAGTCCGGTACAGCCTGATATTCTGCTGTAACGCCGCCGGCTGTTTTGTATTCATCAAAACACGGCTGCTCAATCTTCTGAATGATGCAAACATTTTTGCGAAGTTGTAGGCAGTCTCTCCATAACAAAAAATGTTTGGAGGTACATCATAAACGGGTAGCCACCCCATGCGCCCACCGCTTGCTTTACTCAATAAAAATGCCTGTAGCTCTTTTTCGACAAAACTGTCACGTTTATGTGTTGCGAGGAAGTTCGAAAAAGACAGTGCTCCTTTTTCAATGCTCAAGGCAAGATCGATGATATGCGGATTAAGTGCGGGTATTCTAAGAGTAGTGAAATTCCTGGCAAGGCTGACTTCCCCGCCAAAATATTTTGGTGCAGTCTCATAAATAAAGTACAGGAGGTGTGCCGCGCTCTGATCCAAGGGGCCATAACGTGACTGCAGATAATCAATTGCGTTTTCGCTATCGCTATTCAGGGCTTGTTTATCCAGCACCATATCGGCGACTATGGGGCTGATATCCACCTCCTTTTCCCCTCTAAAATGACCGGCAAGTAGTGGTGAAACCAGTGCTGGACCCAGGTGGCCTCTGAACATGCTGTCCAAACCGATGCCGCTCGCGATTACCGGAAAGCGGGTTCCATCTTTTGTTATCGTCCGATAGCAGTGCAGCAATGCCGCCCTGGATGGATTCTCCAGGCCGCCAGACAGGTAGACGACATCAATAAGGAGGTCTTCGAAGGCGTTCTCGAATCGTTGATCAAATGGAATGGTCTTGTGGCGCAGCCCAAGTCGCTTCGCGGCTTCACGCGCGATCCTGATGTCGCTACAGCCGGGGCTTCCATAGGTATATGTCAGAGGATTTTGTTCGATGGTAAATGCAAGAACGGTACGTGCGTCAAAGCCAGCCGTCAGGCCCATCGCCCAATCGCCATCGTTCGCGGGGTAATTGTGTAACTCGGAATCAAATACCTGAAATGCGTGGTAAAGGGCCTCGCTGCCGGCTTTCAATACGGGCGCCCGCCGAAACTCCTCCCTATATTTGAATATCGACAACCCGGTGTCACGAAAAATCAGGACCGATCCTGTCGGGAGCCGGCGCACTCCCTCAATATATGTATTGTCGCCGAGTGGATATTGCAGAAGCAGACAATGATGCAGCCAGCTTCGATTGAATTCCGCGCGTTCGGTTAAACGGCAAAACATGTGCAGTTCGGTGGAGAAACCCAGGCGGTTTCCAATCAACGAATAAAAAAATGGGTGCTCTGAGAGGTGGTCGCTGACCAAGTAGATATCGCCCGAGGCCTTGTCTATGGCGGCGAGCGCCCAGATTCCAACCAGTTCCGATAATTGGCTGAAGCTGCCATCGTTCAGGATATCTAGTATATGCATCCAGGGCACATCGGGATGACTGATCAAGTCTCCTTCAAAAAGAAGGATCCAGCGATTATCCTGGTAGCAATATTCTTCGCCGTGTTGTTTTCCGATTCGATCAGTGGAGTACAGCCAGTAATCGCCGTCCTCCCATTCATGCGTTCTAAGCTTCCGTGCTGGAGCCCCATTAAGTCTTTCGGTAAGAAAAGCTATATCAGATACTGCGCTTTTTGGGAATCCGAGCATAATCTATTCTGGATGAGGTCCGGGCCAATCAATATAGATTGGGCGATCAAAAAGTACTATCTTTCAGGCTCAAGCTACGCATCGGATTATACAATATACGATGATTCCTTATACCACACCCATATTGCGATGTAGATGATGCACTTTACAGGCGTTTTCATATCTTGTAAGTTAGTGGTTACTCCTGAGTACCACTAAAGTAATTGCCTGAAATAAAAGGTAATTCCTAACTACTTCGGACCAATAATGGCTCGATTTTGGTGATGGGGACCCGCTTTATGAGCTGTAAAACAAGGGGTAAAAGGTCCTCGTCACGGTGATTGAATCGGAACGAAATTTCACCCAGGTAAAGGTGGAAAAATTTACGGGGTACACCACGGTACGGATAGAGCCAATGTTTCGCATAACTCCAAAACCCCCCGATACCGTTAATGTGCGCCCGCCCCTTGGGGCGCCCACCTTCCTTGCGCACCACGATGTGGTCACCCCGGACAGCAAGCGACGCATAGGCGTGCCAGTCGTCCGTATAGTACAAACTGCCAGGCCGGGTGTGTACCCGGACCAGACCGACAATCTCGGCCCCGCTGCGTCCCTGAACCGGGAAGACCCGGACCTGGCCATTGCGCCTGAGGATGCCCAGAACAATGATTTTCCCAGCGGCACCCCAACCCCGCTTACCCGGCCTGTGCCCGCCAAACATAGTCTCATCGCATTCCACGACGCCCTGAAACGGCTCTCGACACTGTTCCTCGTAGGCGAGCACGGCCCGGATGAGACGGAAAAAGCGCTCGATGCTTGGTGGCGATGCCAGGCCCCGAAAACGGGCTCGGTAGCTGGGTACACCAAGCACAAAATACTCGACCAACTTACGCTTCGTCGCAGCCGGCAGGCGACTGGCATCCGAGACTGTCGCCCACGTATAGCGCCGGCCACAGCGGCGGCATTTGAATCGCCCGTCAGCAAGCTTCCAGGCCCAGGTATATCCGCATTCTGTACACTGCCTCATACACAAACCAGACTAAATGATCTGGTCCGATTTGCTTAGGAATTACCAAATAAAAATAGCAAGATCGTTCATGCAGGCAGGACCGCCTGATCCACCGTGGAGCACTCGGTTTGTAAACCTGCTGAATCCAGGTTCACAGAGAAGACAATCATAGAGGGCCCTGTGGCTATGAAAAGGTTGACTGTTTACAGGCCATGTCCATGTTGCGGGGAGCGAGAGGTCCAGCCGGTAGTGTCCTGGACTTTCGAGGAAGACAATCAGACATTACGATTGGGGCGTTGTCTGGGCTGTACAATGGTTTATGTCACAAACTCCGATGAGGTTGATATGAGCAATCGGAAGTATGTGACTTGGAAGCCAGCCACTGATAATGATGTCATGGCGCCGGTGAAACTTGCTCACAATCGGGCTATCCTGGATCTGGTGTCGAGATACATTTCTGCCAATGCAAGTATTCTGGACTATGGAGCAGGATACTGTGGTTTTCTGCGTGTGGCCAAGGAAAGGGGGTATGAAGTCGAGGGTATTAACCCTTGCCGGTATTTGGCGGAGTGGGCTGAAAGAAAACTGGATATAAAGGTGCATGATGTATTTGGACGGGACTTTGAAACGGATAAACAATTCGATCTCATCGTATCGGATCAGACGTTCGAGCACTTGGAGAACCCCGGAGAAGATTTAAGGAAGTTGCACGGGCTATTGAAAAAGGGTGGTATTGCATACATCAATGTGCCCAACTTCCATACATATAGCAGATTGCTCCACGGCATCGATTGTATGAGAGATATTTCACACTACAATTATTTCACGCCAAAAACACTTTCAAATTTATGTAGTCAGGCAGAATTCAGAATATTATGCGTCGCGCCAACTATTGGCACGGGTACCCTCAAAAGAATGGTTAAATCGGCGTTGGACCGTCTCGGCGTTGGCGATTGCAGCGTTCTTTTACAGAAAACGGGATAATACGCACTGTGCTAACCAACGAATAAAAAATATTCTCGAATATTATTTATTTCCCCTTTCTATGGCCGGGATCCGGCTTGAAACGGAGTTCGCTGGCAGGCAACCATTAGCTGACCGGATGTTGCAGGCTTAAAATAAACTTCCGTCCAATTACCTGGAGATAGGCCAGGCAACGTTGAAGAGTCTCGCGCCGAGAATTAGATCAAACAGCGCGTGACCTGCCGAATGTGCAGGCTGTCGGACGTTCCATTTGACAATAATATTCGTCATTTATGTCCGCCGGAACAGTGGCTTACGGGAAAGCCGCCAAGACTTTCAATAAGAGGATGACTCATTTATTCTGATTTAGGCAAAAATGCCAAATACCGGTATGTGGCCATGAAAGGGTGTGTAGTCCGCCTTATTTCGTCTCCCGGGATCTTGCATGAAGAGATCGATAAGGCAGGAAAATCGTGTCTGTGAGGAGAGCAGAAGTTGATTGAAGGTGTGCAGCGCAGTAGTAAAGACACAAAACCGGAAATCGTATTTGTTAACTACCTTAGTCGCTCGGGTTCTACGCTTCTCTGTAAGTTGCTGGACAGCTACAAGGGGATATCGGTAGGTATCGAGGCGGGATTCCCTGGTGCCGTAAAAAGACTTGTTCCAAATGAGTACAGGGAAATAAACAACGACGGCCATTTGGCTAGGTATCTGGACGAACTGTATCGGGATGTGCGCTTCAGGGATTGGAATGTGGATCGGCAGTGTCTGATCAACAGACTTCAGAAGGCAGGGTATCCGCTGACGTTCAAGGACATTTTACAGGCCTGCCTTGAAGAGTATTTTGGCGATATTAAGGCGGAGATCTATGTCCATAAAGCAGGCTATTATATTGATGTATTGGATGACGTTAGGGCCGCTTTCGGTGAGCATGCCAAGAATGTATTCATAATCAGGGATCCGAGGGCCATCTATAGCTCACAAGGTAATGCAACCTGTGTATACACGGGCCAGGCGATGGGCCGTTGCTTATCGGGCTTTGTTTACCAATATAAGAGGCGGGTTCGAATTGTGGCCAGGGAGACGAGCAAGACGTTGCTGTGCATCAGGTATGAGGACTTGGTCAGAGATACCGACAAAGTAATAAAGAAAGTGCTGTCGTTTCTTGGGATGCCTGACGCTGAATTCGGAGGTGACAACTACGCTGCAAGAATTCCAAATGGTCAGAAACACCTTCACGTGAATGTGAGCACTGCGCCGAATGCAGAGAGTTTTGAGAAATGGAGGGCGACGCTGAAGGACCACGAGGTGCAATTTATACAGAAAAAACTTGCCAGCGAAATGAAATTATTGGGATATACACCTGTTCAGTTAGATGGGCTTGGTGTTCGCGATTTGATGCCATACATCGTTTTAGAGCTGAAGTATTTGTATGCATCCCTCTTGCGGGCTGTCGGATTTCTGTAAGGTTCCCCGCCCGCCGCAGGACAAGCAACATCATGCCATAAAACAATGATGCGGGGGATCGGAACCCAGAAATCTCGCAGCGCCGTTCTGGTAACAGGCAGATTGATGGGTTCGGTTCGCTAGGGTACCCGTTGAAAACAATGGGTTAACGAGGTCTCCGCCACTGCTGGCGGCGACGTAGTGGATGTCGCGGCGGGGTCCGTGTTCTTCAGGGGAGAGTATCCGCGGAACTCGGTTTTCGTGCCAGACGCGATGCGGGTCTGATGTGTGTTTGACGGGGCGAAATAAACCGTTACGCAACTCTGCCGTTATTGAGGTAGTTATAATGTGGTTCTTTTACACCGTAGGTCCTGTGCTGTCTGCGGTTTTGGGTAATTATTTTCCCTGCCGGGACTGCAGGCCCTGAGGTATTCAGCGGATAGATTCATGGCGCGTGTGGTAAATCTGTTTTTCTGGCTGCTCCTTGCTGCCTTCATACTCGAGTTCAGTTTCGGAATAAGCATATCGACTATTCCAGGGCTGAGTCTCAAGAACATCGCGATATATTGTCTCGTGATCACAATGTTGTTTGTTAATCTATCGATGAACAAGCCGCTCATCGAACTGAACCGGCTGAATATTTCCATCTTTCTTTTCGTTCTATATTGTCTCGCATCACTCATTGGCACCGCAATACTCAAGGTGGTTCCTGAGTATTCACTGGGCCAGGAGATCATTCTCTTCAAGAGTTACATGGATCCCTACGTGCTATTCATCATTACCTACAGCATCCTGCATGACGAAAGAGCCATCAAGCGCCTGTTGGCGGCGATGGTAGTCGTCCTGATGGCCTTCCTGGCTATAACCCTGCTCAGTTCCTTCGATCTATGGACGGTTAAGCGGGTAACGGTTGACGAGCGCTGGGGCCGCACAACAGGGGCATTCGCAGAGGCAAACCAGTTTGCGGCATACCTCGCCATGTTTATCCCACTGGTGGGTGCATTCATCCTCGATGCGAAATCATGGATCCTTAAGATGGCACTCACAGCCGTGCTGATTGCGGCCTTCTATGTGATGCTCATGACCGGATCAAGGGGGGGGTTGGTCGCACTGGCAGTTGCCATTGGCTCCTACTACCTCCTTTATACAAAGCAATCGTTACCAAAATCACTGATGGGGCTGGTGGGAATTTATGGCGCCGGCCTGCTTGTGCTGGTTCTACTGTATTTCGTCCTGCCCGAACAGAGTGCTCACGGCCTTATGCTGAAACTTACCGGTGAATTCGTGGATGAAACGAATACCGATTATTCTTCCGGGCGTTTGGAGATTTGGGGGCGAGCATTGTCGGAGTTCATTCGCACACCACTGTGGGGTACCGGCTGGGAAACCTTCCGGCCCCTTTTTGGCCTCAACTCGCACAGTGATTATATCCTGTTCCTTGTAACCACGGGTGTGGTTGGGCTTTATTTGTTTATGCGCATCTATGTTGGCATGATGCGGCAGGCGATGCGGTGGCGCAGGCTGGATCCGACAAATATCCACTACTACAATGCCTACATCAGCGGGCTGTTCGCCTTCATGGTCTCGCTTGCCTTCGTGAATATCTATAATCCATACTATTTTGTACTTCTTTACTCGGCACTGGTCCTCAGGCTGGGGGCCATTGCACCGAAAAGTCGTGAATCGTCGGTGGGTGAGAACGATCAGGCGCCAGTGCCTGCAGGTCGCCTGCTGCGTTCCCGCCGGGCCACGGTCCTTTCGGATCAACAGCCGGTCCCCTGACCATGCCCGAGAACAGAGAGATCCAGTATCAGGTGCGCCGCAAGATTAACGTTGCACATTTCATCGGAACTTTGCGTATAGGCGGTGCTGAGAACCAGGTGGCGTTGCTTGTCAATGCAATGAACCCGGACAGGTTCAACTGTCATGTTGTGGTGATGCATGCGGGAGGTGCTGGTTTTAGTGATGCCCTTCCCCCGGGGGTCGGATTCTACAGCATCGACTACCGGAAGTGGAATGCTCTGGCAGCGTTGGGGCGCCTGCGCCGTTACCTCTTAGACAACAATATAGACGTGCTGCATTGCCATATGTATCACGCCATAACAAAGGGGGCTGTGGTTGGGCGTTTGGCGGCCGTGCCGGTAATCGTCACTAGCGAGCATGGCATGAACAGCTGGAAAGGCTGGCATCATCACGCCATCGAAAGATACGTGGTAAACCGGCTTGTGAACAAACGCATAGCTGTATCGGAGGATATTCGACAGATACGCATCCGCGAGGATGGTGTGAGGCCGGATGACATCGTTGTTTTTCCCAACACTGTCGATACGAATACAACGGTAAAGGACAACCGGCCAAAGCCGCGCATTATTGGAAGCTTGGGGCGACTCGTTGATGCAAAAGACTTTCCGGTACTGATCCATGCGATCAGGCATCTGAAGGACGGCGATTATGACGTGTGTCTCAAGATCGCAGGAGATGGCGAGGAAAGGGCGCAACTGGAGCAGTTGGCAGGTGAGTTGGGCATGGAGGCCGACATCGAATTCATGGGTGTGCAGCCGGCGGCTGAATTTCTGCGGTCCATCGATATCTTCGCGATGTCATCGAAGCGTGAAGGCGTGCCCGTTGCATTGCTGGAGGCAATGGCACATGGATTGCCGATCGTATCGACAGCGGTTGGCGGTATACCCGAGGTAGTGGAGGACGGGGTAGAGGGCCTGTTATGCCAACCAGGCGATCCCGACGCGCTTGCGGGCAATATTGAGAGGCTGATTGGCGATGCTGAACTCCGGATATCCCTCGGCCGTAATGCGAGGCGAAAGGTGGTCGACTGCTACGGTACGGCTGGTGTCATTGAAAGATGGTCAAACCTATATATGGCTCTGTTGGCGGAAAAGGGTCTGAGATGATTTCCCTGCGTTTGACGGGTGACAACAGCGTGGTACCCGTGGTCATGTTCCATAGTGTCGGCGCGGAAAATCTCGATTGGGTCTTCAATTATATCTCCGAGCCGATTGCGACGTTCGAGGACAAGATACGGGTACTCGCAGAGGCCGGGTTCCACTTTGCCACCTGGAGTGAACTTTATGCGTATATGCGTGGCGACGCCTCTCTGCCGCTGCCGGCGATACTCCTTACCTTTGATGATGGTTACCTGGATAACTGGGTCTACGCTTGCCCTATCCTGAAGAAGTATGGGGCTAGGGGGACTATTTTTGTCAGCAGCGATTTCGTGGATCCCTCCGGACAGGTGCGTCCGACACTGGAGGACGTCGAGGCCGGACGCTGCAGGGAGGAAGACCTCGATATCTCCGGTTTCCTGAACTGGGAGGAGATGCGGCGGATGGAGAGCAGCGGGGTAATGGACATACAGTCGCACGCCGCTACGCACACCTGGTACTTCACCAGCGGCAGAATCATGGATTTCTGGAAACCGGGTACGCGAGAATATCCCTGGATGGCATGGAACGCCCGGCCAGACAGGAAGCCGTTTTACATGCGCGAGGACCAGACATCCCTGGTGCCATTGGGGACGCCTGTCTATGAGTACGGGAAATCCCTGTGTGTTATGCGGTACTTTCCATCCGAGCAGATAGCGGACGAGCTTGCGGCCTATGTCGAGCTGAATGGCGGGGAGGGGTTTTTCTCGGAACCAGACTGGCACGAGCGCCTGGTGAAGAAGCACGAGGAGATATTCGCCAAGGTGGAAAAAGGCTGTCGCTATGAGACAGTGGAGGAACGGCGCAGGCGAACACTAGACGAGCTTGAAAACTCCAAGCAGGCACTGGAGGAAAATCTGTCAAAAAGGGTGGATTTCATCTGCTGGCCCGGGGGGGCGTATGACCGGTTGACGCTGGAGGAAGCGCAGGCAGCGGGGTACAAGGCATGGACGCTTGGTTCATCCGATCAGTCATCCTTCAGGAACGTGCCTGGAGCCGATTTCCGTCAGGTCAAGCGGATCGGAAGTTCGATCAGGCAGATGTGGCGCGGCAGAGAGCTCGGCTACACCACTGGCAGGGAGTTCTACTCCGGCGTACGGCGCCACCAGGGATCGGTTTATCACAAATGGACAGGGCGTGTACTGAAAGCGGCGAGAATCGTCCGTTCCGTGATATTACGGTAAGCGCCATATGCAGTCTCCAATACCCTGGGTGGTATCCAAGGTTGCCTTTCCGATCTATCACTGGATTAAACGTGATGGTGTGTTGCGGGCGATCAGTGAGCTGGAGTCCTCCCAATGGAAGTCTCCTCAGGAACTTTATTCGCTGCAGGCAGAGAAGCTTGTGCGCCTGCTGGAACATTGCGAGCGGAATGTTCCATATTACTCACGGCTGTTTGCCGATCTGGGTCTGAAGGCATCGGATCTGGTGGACTACAGGAAGTTCACGGAGATTCCCCCGCTGACAAAAACACTCATAAATGCGCACCGTGACAGCCTGTGCGCGAGTGGAAGCCTGGGTAAGGATCTCGTCAGGAATACGACCAGTGGTTCCACCGGGGAATCACTCGTGTTTTTCAATGACAGGGAATCGATCCGTCAGCGGCAGGCTGTCGTGGTGCGAAATCAGAAATGGGTGGGAGCGCTGTACTCCGACAGAGAGGCCCGCTTATGGGGGGCCCAGATGGACCTGGACAAGCTGCTCGACTGGAGGGGGCGGCTGCACGGATTCATCCACAACACGATCCAGCTTTCATCCTACGAAATGTCGAATGGATCAATGGAGAAGTATGCCGAGATCCTCAACCGTTTTCGACCGAAGCTCCTGATTTCGTACCCCAGTCCGCTGGCGCTGTTTGCGCGCTTCCTGATTGAGCGGGATATAAGAATTCCCAGTATCAGGTCAATAATCACATCAGCGGAAATGCTGCATGGCTGGCAGCGTGAGGTGATTGTTGAAGCCTTTGCCTGTCCGGTATTCGACAGGTACGGATGTCGTGAATTCGGGAATATAGCGCATGAATGCGAGCAGCACGAGGGATACCACGTCAATGTCGAGCGTGTTTTCCTCGAGATCCTCGACGACAATGGCATGCCGGTTGAGCCAGGGCAGACGGGTAAGCTGTATGTGACCGACCTTGACAACCGGGGTTTTCCGTTTCTGCGATACGAGATCGGTGATCTGGCTGTTGCCTCTAACAGGCTTTGTTCCTGCGGCCGCGGTTTGCCGCTCATAGAAAAGTTCGAGGGTCGAAGTTTCGACATCATACGTTGCCCCAACGGCAATCGTGTGGCCGGCACCTTTTGGACAATCTGCCTGCGTCGATTCGATGGCGTGGTCAGGTTCCAGGTCGTGCAGGAAGCACTCGATGCCTTGCTGATCCGGCTTGTCGTCGATGATATGTATAAAAAAAGTTCGGAAGCGCAGATAACGGCCGCCATTCGCGCCAAGTGCGGTGTCGAAATGAGGATTCGATACGAATATGTTGATCGGATAGAAACCACGCGCAACGGCAAGGAGCGGATCGTGTTGTCGAGGCTTCAAGAGGTGTGATGTGAAGAGGATATGCATCATTTCCCCAGCCGCATACCCCCTTATCATCGGTTCATCCGAAGATGGGCTTGCGGGCGGGGCGGAGATTCAATTGAAGACACTCGGCTTTGCATTATCCAGGCGAGGGTATTCCGTGAGCTTTGTAGTGAAGGACTACGGACAGCCGGATTACCAGGAACTCGGTGGCGTTGGGGTTTACAAGGTGCCGCTGAACCATATGGGCGGGAGTAACCTGCATCTCGTTCCCGACATGCTCCGCTTCGTCCGGACCCTGTCACGGATAGACGCGGATATCTACTTGATCAAGTTGCCACGCCACATGCTGTTGTCGCTGAGTTTGTTCGCCCGCGTCGCGGGCAAACGGGTCGTTTTCATCGGCCAGGTGGATGCCGATGCAAACTCCTCCAAGCTGAAGCCCACCGACCGGTGGGCGGCGACCTGGATGTATCGTATGGGGCTGCGCCTCACTAGCGCGGTCGTGGCGCAGACGGAAATGCAGAAGTGGGGTTTCGAGCGGGCGTTCCGCAGAGAGGTTCGCGTCATTCGAAATATATTGACGATGGAACAGGATCAGCCTGACGAAAAGGAAAACTACATACTCTGGGTGGGCAACAGCGGCAGGCACAAGCAACCGGAACTGTTCCTCGATCTTGCACGGGCCCTGCCGGATCTCCGCTTCAGAATGATCATGTCACTCAGTAGGCAGCGTCCCAGTGACGATTTCATCCGCGTCCAATTGGGAGATCTGCCCAATGTCGAATATCTGGGCTTCGTCCCCTTTGCCGAGATGGCGGGGCACTACAAGAGGGCGGCGCTCCTTGTAAGTACCTCTAATTCGGAGGGATTTCCGAACGTCTTCCTGCAATCATGGCAATTTGCCACACCGACCGTCAGTCTGAACATTGATCCGGATGGGGTGATCGAACGGCATAATCTGGGTAGACTGTCGGGGAATTTTGAACGACTGGTCAAGGATGTAAAATCATTGATGCAGGACACCGGTTTCCGGGAACGGATGGGAGCGAACGCGAGAGAATATACAATAAGCAACCATTCGGAAGATGTCGTTATAAGTCAGTACATAGACTTGTTCAATGCCCTCCTGGATTAGCGCGTTCGGGAATGCAGCCCCTTTTTTTTCAATCCGATGTCGGGTTCGAGAAGTTCAGGCCCGGCTCTCGGGAAAGCGGGCCAGGTGCGGGTGGTAACTGTTTCCATGTGAACTTTCGTTATTTGGGTCTTTCAACATGACTATAAACAAGCGGGATGAAGCTGCGTCAACCCTCTGGAGAGTGTCGGCGCTCGGGTGGGCGCTGATTACGTCGACCATCGTGCTGGCCGTGCTGGCCTTCAGGGGGGGGTTCGATCACTTCTTCTACATGTGGTTCAACAAGGAAGAATACAGCCATGCCGTGATTATCCCCTTTATCAGCGCCTTCCTGATCTGGCAAAAGAAAGACATTCTGGAGCGGGTAGAATTCCGGGGGTCATGGGCCGGTGTTTTTGTCCTCCTAGTGGGTATCGCCATGTTGTTCCTGGGTCGACGTAGTGCGCTGGTCATTCTCGAACACTATGGTTTCTTCATAGCATTGCTGGGCGCTGTATTGGCTTATGTGGGCTGGGCAGGGTTCCGTGTAATATTCGTGCCCCTGTTGATGCTGTTCTTCACAGTTCCCCTTCCGGGTTTTCTCTATGAGGGCTTGTCAAATCATCTGCAGCTCCTCTCATCGAAAATCGGCGTCTGGTTTATTCGCCTGTTTGGTATCAGCGTTTACCTGGAAGGCAATGTCATAGACCTGGGCGTATACAAGTTGCAGGTCGTGGAGGCATGCAGCGGTCTGAGATATTTATTTCCATTGGTCAGCTTGGGTTTTATAGCGGCCTATTTTTTTAAGGGGGCCCTCTGGAAACGGATAGTCATATTTTTGTCCAGCATCCCGATCACCATCCTGATGAACAGTTTCCGCGTCGGCATGATCGGAGTAATGGTTGAGTACTGGGGGCTGGAAATGGCGGAAGGCTTTCTTCATGATTTCGAAGGCTGGGCGGTGTTCATGGGCTGTATGGCGGTGCTGGTGCTGGAGATGTGGATGCTGGCGCATATTGGCAAGGAGAGAGGGCGTCTGCGCGAAGTGTTTGGCCTCGATTTTCCGGAGGACCCGCCGCAAGGGGCGTCTTTCGTCCCACGCGCCATACCACGCTCATCCATTGCCTCCATCACGGTGCTGGGTTTGGTAACTGTGCTAAGCTTCACGATGTCCGCACCGGTGGAGAAGGTGCCCGATCGCCGGGACTTCTCCATGTTCCCCTATTCTCTGGGCGACTGGAAGGGGCGCAATAATCCGCTGGAGCAGATCTATATCGATGCCCTGAGATTCGATGACTATATTCAGGCGGACTACGTGGATGAAAAGGGGCGCGCAGTCAGCCTGTTTGCAAGCTACTATTCATCACAGATACACGGTGATATGCCGCATTCGCCGCGCGCCTGCCTGCCCGGTGGCGGTTGGAACATTGTCGATTTGTCGAAAAGGAAACTGGGGGGCGTCCTGCCGGGAGGAGGCTCGATCAGTGTCAACCGGGTGGTTATCCAGAACGGTGAGTACAAGCAGCTGGTGTACTATTGGTTTCAGCAGCGCGGCCGCTACATATTCAGCGAATTTGCCGTTAAGTGGTATATATTCTGGGATTCCCTGTTCCGCAACCGAAGCGATGGCGCGCTGGTTCGCCTGGTTACCATGATACCGCCGGGCAGGAGCCTTTCCGAAGCGGATGAGCGGCTTGTAGATTTCACCCGTGCCTTGTTGCCCGCTTTGACCGAGTATATCCCCGAATAGTGTTCGCGTGGCCATCCGGGGTGCGGTGTTTGCATTGTTTGTCGTTTCTGGCATCCGTTGATCGCCTTGGAGGCGGCAGTCGTGCCTGGGGTGGCACGTGGTGGGCGGATTTCCGGAAACCGGGTGGACATTTTCACGAATACTTTATTGTGCGCACTGAACTTACTGAATGGTTCTGTTCTCAACTTTTCTGACGGCCCTGGTGGTTACCATGGTCCTTATTCCTCCCCTGATGCGGCTTGCAGTCCGCCTTGCCGTCGTTGATATTCCTGATGAGCGCAAGGTCCATGCCGGAGCGATACCACGCATAGGGGGAGTCGCAATGGTCGTCGGTGCCATCATACCCGTACTGTTCTGGTTGCCTGCGGATGCTACCTTGGCGGGCCTGCTCATGGCGTTGACGATCCTGCTGGTATTCGGAGCCTGGGACGACAGCAGGGACCTGGACTATCGGCTGAAGTTCCTGGGGCAGTTCGCCGCGGTTCTCGTCGTGGTACTTGTGTCGGATGTGAAGTTCTCCGTATTTCCTTTCATGGGGCTCGATCCGGTCTCGGATTTCCTGTCCATTCCAGTTACCGTGCTCTTTCTGGTTGGTACGACGAACGCCGTCAATTTGTCGGACGGTCTTGATGGATTGGCCGCAGGTGTTTCCTTGCTTTCGCTGTGTTCGATCGCATTGCTGGCTTACTTCGGTAACGGCGATGATATCGTTCTTATATGCTTTGCAGTGGCCGGGGCTGTGTTTGGGTTTCTGCGATACAATACATTTCCGGCGAAAGTGTTTATGGGGGATACAGGAAGCCAGTTTCTTGGTTTCGTGATTGGGGTTCTCACTATAATACTGACCCAAAAATCGAATACAGCACTGAATCCGGTTATCCCTTTGTTTCTCGTTGGCCTTCCAATCATCGACATGGTGTTCGTGATGGGCAAGCGACTGAGTGAGGGAAGGTCCCCTTTTGCACCTGACAAGAGCCATATTCATCACCGGATCCTCGCCCTTGGCATGAAACATTATGAGGCGGTAGGCATTATCTATGTTACGCAAATTACTTATGTCGTGCTTGGAATACTGTTGCGTTTCGAATCGGACTTGCTTGCATTTTCGGCATACATAGGTGTGTCGGCCATATTGCTTGGGGTGCTATTGGTAGCCCGGGAACGGGAGTGGAATGTAAAGCGGTCACGTGTCACATATTACATGTCCAGGCTGAATAGCAGCGCAGTAGTACAGAAATATACGCTTGCAGTCATCCAGTGGGTGGTTGTGCTTTACCTCGTGGTGGGCTCTGCGGTTGTGGCAAGCGTGCCGGTCGACCTGAGGGTAAGCGCGCTGGTTTTGCTGATTGTTTTGGTGACCAGGCTGGCCGGGGGTAATTCGCTCCGTTTTATCCCTTTGCGCCTGCTGGTATTCCCAACCATCGCGTTTGCGGTATATCTCATGCACAACGACGCGCGGGCTTTGTATATGATGCAGCTTGATTTTAGGGCTGGCCTCTTGTTAGGTTTGCTGATTCTGATATTTTTCGCAATTCGCTATGCGAAGGATAGCGTTTTTCAGACAACGCCGACGGATCTTCTAGTCATAGCGCTGGTAAGCGGCGTTGGTGTATTGTACGAACAGAAAATCATGGATGCTGAGCTTATCCCAATGGCGGTTGGTATGGTTGTATTGTTTTATGCCGCCGAGCTGGTGATGAGGCAGATGAGGAGCTGCTGGAACGTATTTACTTTTGGTATAGTAATTGTCCTGGTTCTGCTGTCTTCGAAGATGCTGGGGTGAAGGTGGGCGCCGTGCGTCAATATCAGATTGAGGCAAAGGGTTTGACTGGGGAGCAAAAAGGCAAGGTGGCTCTGATTACGGGGGGTCACGGGTCAGGATGGCGCGTATCTGGCAGAGTTTCTCCTCCAGAAGGGCTATGAGGTGCATGGCATAAAAAGGCGCGCGTCGTCATTCAACACAGACCGCATAGATCATCTCTACAAGGATCCTCATGAGGAAGGGCGGAGTTTCATACTTCATTATGGAGACCTTACCGACGCGACGAATCTAATTCGTATTATCCAGGAGGCGCAGCTGGATGAGATATACAACCTGGCGGCACAGAGTCATGTGGCGGTATCGTTCGAGACGCCGGAGTATACGGCCAATGCGGATGCGCTGGGTACCTTGCGGCTGCTGGAGGCCATCCGCATACTCGGTCTGGAGAAGAAGGCGAAGTTCTACCAGGCGTCCACCAGCGAGTTGTTCGGCAAGGTGCAAGAGATTCCGCAAAAGGGAACCACGCCATTCTATCCGCGCAGTCCCTATGCGGTGGCCAAGCTGTATTCGTACTGGATATGTGTCAACTACCGAGAAGCCTACGGCATCTTCGCTTGCAATGGTATCCTGTTCAATCACGAATCGCCTATCCGCGGCGAGACCTTTGTTACTCGCAAGATCACCCGAGCGGTGGCGCGCATAAAGCTGGGCCTGCAAGGCCGCCTGTATCTCGGTAACCTTGATGCCAAGCGGGACTGGGGGCATGCGAAGGACTACGTCCGCATGCAGTGGCTGATGCTGCAGCAGGATGAGCCGGATGACTACTGTATAGCCACGGGTGTCCAGCATTCAGTGCGGGAATTCGTGGAGGCGGCCTTCAAGGAAGTTGGTATCGGCGTGCGCTGGGAAGGTGAGGGGGTGGAAGAGAAAGGTTATGATGCTGCCAGCGGCGAGCTGCTGGTAGAGGTGGATCCCCGCTATTTCCGGCCAACCGAAGTCGAGACCCTGCTGGGGGATTCCAGCAAGGCTCGCGAGAAGCTGGGATGGACGCCGGAGATCACGCTCGACGAAATGGTGGCGGAGATGGTCAGGGAAGATCTCAAGATTGCCGAACGAGACGAGCTGTGCAAGCGGGAAGGATTCCGCACCTTCGATTATAACGAGTAAGCCTGGTAACCCGATTATAACGAGTAAGCCTGGTAACCGCGCGGGAAGCGAGGTCAATGCAAAAGCACGAAAAGATCTATGTCGCAGGTCACCGCGCCCTGGTGGGCTCGGCGATCGTGCGCCGCCTGCGACAGGAGGGTTACGGAAATCTGGTGGTTCGCTCCATCAGTGAGCTGGACCTGCGTGAGCAGCAAGCCGTGCGGGAGTTCTTCGCCACTGAAAAGCCGGATTATGTCATCCTGGCTGCGGCCAGGGTAGGCGGTATTCTGGCCAATGAAACCTGGCCTGCCGATTTCCTGTACGACAACCTGATGATGGAAGCCAACGTCATTCATGCGTCGTACGAGAGCGGCGTGAGGAAGCTGCTGGCGCTGGGGAGTACCTGTATTTATCCCAAAATGGCGCCCCAGTCGCTGAAGGAGGAATATCTGCTTTCCGGGCCGCTGGAACCAACCAACGAATGGTATGCCGTGGCCAAGACTGTCGGTATCAAGCTGTGCCAGGCCTATCAGCGCCAACATGGTTGCAGGTTCACTGCCGCCATGCCGACCAATCTGTACGGGCCGGGCGACAATTTCGATTTGGAGACATCGCATGTGCTGCCGGCGATGATCCGCAAGTTCCAAGAGGCGAAGGAAGCGAACGCGTCGTCGGTCGGCCTGTGGGGCACGGCAAAGGCGTTGAGGGAATTTCTGCATGTGGATGATCTGGCCGAAGCCTGTTTGTTTCTGATGCAGAATTACGATGACGAGGAAATCGTGAATATCGGTGTCGGGAAGGACATCAGCATCGCCGACCTCGCTGGTTTGGTGCGGGATGTGGTGGGTTTCGAGGGGCGTATCGAGTACGACACCTCGAAGCCGGACGGGACGCCTAGAAAACTGGTGGACACTTCGAAAATAAATGCGCTGGGATGGAAGGCCAGGATTGGTCTGCGAGAAGGGGTAGAACAGACTTATCGGTGGTATCTTGAACATATTGATGGGTTGCGGGGGGGTGATGGTGGGGTTCGCTTTGCTCACCCCACCCTACGATTGGATATTAATGGTTTTGGGTATTGGAGATTGTGATGGCCTTGAATAAACGTTTGGTTTCGCGAGTGGCTTTGCTGGTGTTGGCGGTGGCCCTGATGGCAGGCTGCGGCGGCAAGGAAGAGCGCAAGGAAAAATATC
>Ga0256841_1000643_pt1 | contig 34703 bp, 29 predicted proteins | sample 356308metaG_FD_185971 | JGI IMG/M metagenome (GOLD analysis project Ga0256841, IMG submission 185971) | Hydrothermal vent microbial communities from Mid Atlantic Ridge, Atlantic Ocean - 356-308 | ecosystem: Environmental > Aquatic > Marine > Hydrothermal vents | place: Atlantic Ocean: Mid... | reverse complement strand
TAAATACTATATATTTGCACGGAATAAACTTCGTGAAACATTTGAAAGAGATATGCGTTAATGAATTGGAATTATGTTGGGTGCTTTTAGGGATAGGGGCCAACTAAGAAAAGAAGATTAATTTGTTTAAACTCGGGAAATCAATATTAATTGTACTTTTTTCTGTCATAGCAGTATTTTCGGCTGTCGGCCAGGATATGCTGGGCCTTGTAAATAGTAATTATTCCGGAGTGATGGGCATAAGCCTTAATCCCTCAAGCATGGTTGGATCGAAGTTGTATATGGATTATAACTTAATCGGTTTTGGTTTTGCTTTCGACAATAATTATGCATATATCAAAAAAGATGATTTCTATAATTTGTTGTTTAAAGCTATTCCTCCTGTTTATTATACAAGTAAAAATGAAGAGAGGAATTTTGCATATTATGACAATGATAAACTGAAAAACGGATATCTTAATACAAAAATTACCGGCCCCGGAGCAATGCTTGTTTACGGAAAACATGCATTTGGACTTACAACTTCCTTCAGAACATTGACTTCGTTTAATAATATGCCTCCAGATGTTGCTACTTTTCTTTATGAAGCTATTGACTACCCTCCGCAACAAATGAAACTCTATTCGCACGATAAACCTATAAAAAGTGCTGTTTTGTCGTGGCTCGAAATAGGAGTAAGCTATTCATATCTTTTTCACAGGAAGAAATGGGAGTTTTGGTCGCTTGGAGTAACACTTAAACCTTTGTTTGGCTATTCCGGACTATATATGGCTGTAAATAATGTGGACTATATGGTTGAGAATGATAGTACTGCCCATCTTCAAAATACAACTTTTGAGTACGGATATTCTCTTCCTGTAAATTACAGTGACAATTCTATGACGGGTGGTTTTAAAAGGGGATTTGGATTCGGGGCGGATATTGGAATAACCTATGAGAAAACAAGAAAAGGCCATGGTAACGGCATTTTCGACAGACTTTGTGAGCAGCGATACGATAGTTACAATTATAAAATAGGTTTCTCTATTCTTGATCTGGGGTATATCAAGTTTACAAAAAATGCGGAACATTATAGTTATACGGATGCTTCAGCCTATTGGTACGAACCTGACGACACTCTTCCTACAAACAATTTGGATGAGATCAGTACAAAAATTAAATATTACTTTGGTGAACCTGCCGGAGTAGTTAATGAATTTTCAATGTACCTGCCTACCGCCGTAAGTCTTCAGTATGACAGATGGATGTGGAAAGGTTTTTATCTGAACGGTACGCTGATATACGGATTCAAGTTCGGAGATGCATCCGTTAAACGACCGACAATTCTGGCGATAACACCAAGATGGGAAAGTGCAAGATATGATGTGAGTTTCCCAATAACATTTTATGAATGGGAGCCGGTTCCAAAGATAGGTTTTGCAGTAAGGTACGGTGGATTATATGTTGGTTGTGACAATTTGAATCCATTATTGAAGTTCTCCGATTTTACCGGTACCGTTATTTACTTTGGCCTCCGCCTTAATCTGATGCGTTTATTGCATATGGATTACTGGAAAGGAAATTGTAATGATCTGCGGATGCGAAATATTGAAACTTTTGACTATAGAAACTTCTAAATTATTCACTCTGACTTAGTATGTTATCCCATTTAGGAACAGGGAAACCAACCTGAAGTGATAAGATTGGTTTTCCTGTTTAAAGTAATTTTATTTTGCATAGTTAATTGACCTCACCTCTCTGATAACAGTTATTTTTATCTGTCCGGGATAAGTCATTTCATCCTGAATTTTCTTTGAAAGATCATAAGAAATCTGAGTAGCTTCATTATCACCGACTTTATCGGCACCCACTATCACTCTCAGTTCCCGGCCTGCCTGTATAGCATAAGTCTTAACAACACCTGGATAGGCAAGAGCCAGTTCTTCCAGTTTGTTAAGTCTTTGGATATAAGCTTCAACAACCTCACGTCTGGCTCCCGGACGGGCACCTGAAATGGCATCGCAAACCTGTACTATAGGTGCTATCAGATTTTTCATTTCGATTTCATCGTGGTGTGCACCTATTGCATTACATACTTCCGGTTTTTCTTTGAACCTTTCAGCCAGTTTCATACCGTGCAATGCGTGTGGAAGTTCAGGCTCATTATCAGGTACTTTGCCAATATCGTGAAGCAGTCCTGCTCTCTTGGCCAGTTTTGGATTCAGCCCGAGCTCGGCTGCCATAGTCGCACATAAGTTGGCTACCTCTTTGGAATGCTGCAATAGATTTTGACCGTAGGAAGACCTGTATTTCATCTTCCCGATCATTCTGATAAGTTCGTGGTGCATACCATGAATACCAAGGTCAATGGTTGCACGCTTCCCGGCTTCGATAATTTCCTGATCAATTTGCTTTTTTGTTTTGGTTACGACCTCTTCTATCCTTGCAGGGTGTATTCTTCCGTCGGTAACCAGTTTGTGAAGCGATAATCTGGCAATTTCTCTTCTGACAGGATCAAAAGATGAAAGCAGGATGGCATCCGGAGAGTCGTCAATTATGATTTCAACTCCCGTAAGTGCCTCAAGAGTTCTGATATTTCTTCCTTCACGTCCTATGATGCGGCCTTTTACTTCATCGCTATCAATGTTAAAGACAGAAACTGAATTCTCAATGGCATTTTCGGTCGCTGTACGCTGAATTGTTTCCACAATAATCTTCTTAGCTTCCCTGTTAGCCGTAATCTTTGCTTCTTCAATAATATCGGATATCTGAGACATAGCCTCGGTTCTGGCTTCATCTTTCAGAGCCTCCAATAATTGCTCTTTTGCTTCATTAGCAGAAAGTCCCGATATGGTTTCCAGGGCTTCAACTTGCCGTTTGTGAGACTTTTCCAGCTCCGCCTGTTTTTTGTTAACAAGGTCGAGCTGTGCATTAAGGTTGCCTCTGATTGTTTCAAGCTCTTTGCTTTTTCTTTGAAACTCTTCTATTCTTTGCTGAAAATTAGTCTCTTTTTGTTTAAGCCGATTTTCACCGGCATGAATTTTAGCATTTTTTTCGTTTATGATCTTCTCATGCTCTGTTTTAAGTTGCAGGAACTTTTCCTTTGCCTGAAGGATTTTTTCCTTTTTCAGAACTTCGGCTTTTTCCTTTGCTTCACTAAGAATACTCTCGCTTTTCTTCTCTATCTTCTTTCTCAGCAACGAATTTGAAAATACGAATCCGACTGCGAAGGCGACAATTCCAACAATAATACTAATTATTACTACCATAGTTTTTTACATTTTTTTCAGAAGGTAGATGATGATAAAAAAATACCCGCATAATTCATCGAGCCAGTAAACCCCAGCTAGACAGGATTAGGTTAGCCGGATTTTTCGAACGTCCACCGCCTACGAACTAACGTAAGTTCACCGCCGGAATAAACCGGAGTGAATGAGGCCTGTTCTAGAAATCCCTGAGCATCACCTTAATGTGTAAATGTTGAGTTTACAAACATTATTTGAATTTATGCGGGTAAATCGTATTGAGCAAACTGCCCAAAATATTTTCAAAGAACTTGCTTTTAATCAATTTTAAGATTCTCGGTAAGAACCAAATCAATATCCTTCATTTTTTCAACTAACTCCTTATCAACCTTTGAGAGTTCGTTTTCCTTTCTTAAGGAATTAGTTGCATATTCCAGCGCCGCCATTGCCAACAAATCCTGCTTATCGTTAAATGCGTAATTGCTTGAATAATCCTTTATCGTATTATTTAACGTTTGAGCAGCTTTTCTTATTATCTCTTCATCATCCCTTGTTATTGTCAATCTGTAAGGCCTGTCGGCAATTGTTACTGATATTGTAAATTCGTTCATTAAAATCTTTAATTAATTAATTGTTTAAAAGCCCTATACACGTGTCAATTTCCCGCATCAGTACATCTATTCTCTTTTTTATCTCAACTGTTCCTTCTTCCCGTTTAACATATTTTGCAATTTTTAACATTGCATTTTGCTCATTTAGCTTTTCAATTAATTTTTTTTGTTCTTCAATTATATTACTTAACTCTTTTTGTTTATCAATTAAGTCTGAATATTGATTTTTCAGAAAATTGTGTCTTTCAATTAGCTTTCTGACTTTCCTGTTTATATCATCCACTAATCCTGTTGCATCTTTCATCGAAATATCAATAATTTAGACTAAACATTCAAATTTAAAGATTATTCAGCCTGCAAAAATACCTAAAATTTAGGTTCAATGCAAATTTTATTTTTGTTTTCTATTTTGTCTGTTCATCATATTCCGAAACAGGGGTACAGGTACAAACCAGATTCCTGTCACCCCAGGCATCATCTATCCTTGTTACTGGAGCAAAGTATTTATCAACAAGATCAAATTCAACCGGATAAGCAGCTTCCCGGCGTGAGTATGGAAATTGCCAATCATCCGATGCTATCATCTTAGCTGTGTGTGGTGCATTCTTTATGAGATTATTGGTTTTGTCAACATTTCCTTTTTCAATTTCTTTGATCTCCTCTCTGATTTTCAGCATTGCCTCGATAAATCTGTCCATCTCTTCAACCGATTCGCTTTCGGTAGGTTCAACCATCAATGTTCCGTGAACGGGAAAGGCAACCGTAGGTGCGTGGAAGCCGTAATCCATCAGGCGTTTGGCAATATCAATAACAGGGATATTTGCTGTTTTGTGAAAGATGTTACAATCAAGTATCATTTCATGTGCCACCCTGCCATTATGGTTTGTGTAGAGAATATCATAATCCTGCTTTAGTTTGGATTTTAGATAGTTGGCGTTCAGAATAGCATATTTTGTAGCTTCCGTTAATCCGAGTCCGCCGGCCATTTTAATGTATCCGTATGATATGGGAAGTATCATTGCACTACCGAAAGGAGCGGCTGCAACTGCCGTGATGCCCTGTTCACCACCTGTTTCGATAAGCGGATGCTTGGGCAGGAAGGGAGCAAGATGTTTTGCCACTCCTATCGGGCCTACTCCGGGGCCGCCGCCGCCGTGTGGAATGGCAAAGGTTTTATGCAAATTCAGATGGCAGACATCGGCTCCGATAAGTCCGGGATTTGTCAGACCGACCTGTGCATTCATATTGGCTCCGTCCATATAAACCTGACCACCGTTTTCGTGGATAATATCAACTATTTCAAGTATTCCTTCTTCAAAAACTCCGTGAGTCGAAGGATAGGTAATCATAATGGCTGCGAGGTCGTCCTTATGTTCTTCGGCTTTTTGGCGAAGGTCACCTATGTCAACATTTCCGTTCTCATCGCATTTTACGACAACAACCTTCATTCCCGCCATCACCGAACTTGCAGGGTTTGTGCCGTGAGCGGAAGAAGGTATCAAACAAACATTTCTGTGACCCTGTCCGATACTTCTTTGGTAAGCCCTTATGACCATCAGTCCGCTGTATTCTCCTGCCGCTCCCGAATTGGGTTGAAAAGAAACAGAATCGAAACCGGTTATTTCACAGAGGTCTTTTTCCAGGTTTCCGATAAGCTCTGCATAGCCTGCCGCTTGTTTTGCCGGCACAAAAGGATGTAATGCTCCGAATTCAGGCCAACTCAACGAAAACATTTCCGCCGCCGCATTGAGTTTCATAGTACAGGAGCCAAGAGGTATCATTGTGCGGTTTAGTGCAAGGTCTTTGTTTTCCAATTTTTTCAGATATCTCATCATCTCCGTTTCCGAATGATATGAGTTGAAAACAGGATGAGTCATAAATTCAGATTTGCGGATTAACTTTTCGGGAAAAGCAAATCCATCGTTGACGTTGATGTCGTTAAGAGCCCCGTAAATCTCAATTCCCATTGCATTAGCCACTGTTTCAAGTATCAGTTTTATATCTGCTGTTCCGGTGGTTTCGTCTAAACTTATACCGATTGTTTTACCGTCAATATATCTGAAATTTATTTCGTTTTCAACTGCAATTAGTTTTAATGATGTGAGTGATTCGGTATCGGGAAACTTAATCTTCAAAGTGTCGAAGAAAAATTTATTTTCAACTTTTAAACCGTATTTTGTCAATCCGGCAGCAAGCAACTTAGTGTTTTTGTGTATGTCGGTTGCAATTTTTTTAATTCCTTCCTGACCGTGATAAATGCCGTAAAATCCTGACATAATTGCTAATAAAGCTTGTGCAGTGCAGATGTTTGAGGTGGCTCTTTCTCTTTTAATATGTTGTTCACGAGTTTGGAGCGCCATCCTGTAGGCGGTGTCGCCGTTTGCATCTTTTGATATGCCTATTATTCTGCCCGGAATATTTCTTTTATAGTTTTCGTGAGTGGCAAAAAAGCCTGCGTGCGGGCCGCCGAAACCCATCGGCAGTCCGAATCGTTGTGTATTTCCAATTACCACATCGGCTCCCCATTCCCCAGGAGGGGTTAAGATGGCAAGACTTAACAAGTCGGCAGCCACTGCAACGGCTGCTTCATTTTCGTGAGCTTTCTCAACAAATCCGGCATAGTCGTTGATCTCACCGAATTGATCGGGATACTGGACTATGGCTCCGAAAACCATATCATTAAATTCAAAATTATTATGATTTCCTACAACCAGCTCAATCCCAAATGGTTTTGATCTTGTTTTTAGGACTTCAATGGTTTGGGGAAACAGATTTTCGGAGACAAAAAACAGATTTGCCCCTCTTTTGGCTTGCTGTCTCGGCCTTGCATGAAAAAGCATTGTCATAGCTTCCGCTGCTGCCGTTGCCTCGTCAAGCAATGATGAATTTGTAAGTGGCAAACCTGTGAGGTCGGCGATCATTGTCTGGAAATTAAGTAATGCTTCAAGCCTTCCCTGTGATATCTCGGCCTGATAAGGAGTGTATGATGTGTACCAACCCGGATTCTCCAAAACATTTCTTTGGATAACACCCGGAGTGATGGTGTTGTAATAACCAAGTCCGATATATGACTTGAAAATTTTGTTTTTGGATGCTATATCTTTCAAATGGTTTAAATACTCAAATTCATTCATCCCTTCAGGTAAGCCGAGTGGCTTTTTCATCCTAATGGCTTTCGGAATGGTTTGGTCAATGAGTTCGTCAACCGAGGAAACTCCAATGCTCTCAAGCATAGCTTGCACCTGCTCTTTGCGGGGACCGTTATGACGGTCTATAAAATTATTTGTTATCATTTACCGACTGTGTTTAAGTTATTTAGTGCTTTGCCCACTGTTGCACACTAACGCTAACTACTAATCTTTATACTTAGGCGAAGGTGGGTCACCTGCTTCGCTGTTATTCAATTGTCACCGGCGGCAAAATTAAAAATCTTAATTACAAATAAAAGGAAATTATACTATTTCTTTTATACTTATTGTTAACTGATTCGCTATTGGTAAGTTGTATTGAATAAGTGTTAACTTTTATATTGGGACAATATGATTCAAATATTTAATGAATTTGTAATCCTTTAAAACATATTTACTAATTTTGCGCCTTTTGAAAGGAAATAATTAAATAGAGTAATATGTTTGAAGGATTATCGGATAAACTGGAACGGTCGTTTAAGATACTGAAAGGACATGGACACATCACTGAGATTAATGTGGCCGAGACACTTAAAGAAGTGAGAAAAGCATTGCTTGATGCCGACGTCAGTTATAAAATAGCAAAGGAATTTACAAGTGTTGTTAAGGAGAAAGCATTAGGAGAGAAGATTCTTACTTCCGTTTCACCGGGACAATTAATGGTTAAGATAGTTCATGACGAACTGGCGACCCTAATGGGCTCCGAAACGGCCGAATTAAACATAAAAGGCAGCCCCGCCATCATATTGATTGCAGGTCTTCAGGGATCCGGTAAAACGACATTTTCTGCAAAACTTGCCAATTTCCTGAAATCAAAGCGGGGTCGTAATCCTTTGCTTGTAGCCGGTGACGTTTATCGTCCTGCAGCCATTGAACAATTGAAGGTGCTTGGAGAGCAGGTTGGAGTTAAGGTTTATACGGAGGAAGAAAATAAAAATCCCGTTAAGATTGCCGAAAATGCTATTAAACATGCCAGAGAGTACGGACATAATGTGGTAATCATTGATACTGCAGGTCGTCTTGCCGTTGACGAGGAGATGATGAATGAAATTGCGGCAATCAAGAATGCGGTTAATCCGCAGGAAACCTTGTTTGTCGTTGACTCAATGACCGGTCAGGATGCCGTGAATACCGCAAAAGCTTTTAATGAGAGGCTTGATTATGAGGGTGTTGTGCTTACGAAATTAGATGGTGATACACGAGGTGGTGCTGCTCTTACCATAAAATCAGTGGTTGACAAACCCATTAAATTTGTCGGAATCGGTGAGAAGATGGATGCCATTGATGTTTTCCACCCGAGCAGAATGGCCGACAGAATCCTTGGAATGGGCGACATCGTCTCATTGGTAGAGAAAGCACAGGAACAGTTTGATGCCGAGGAGGCCAGAAAACTTCAGAAGAAGATTGCTAAGAACCAATTCAATTTCAATGACTTCCTGAATCAGATAAAGCAGATTAAGAAGATGGGGAATGTGAAAGACCTGATGGGAATGATACCCGGAATGGGGAAAGCTCTCAAGAATATGGATATTGATGATGATGCATTCAAAGGGATTGAGGCTATTATCTATTCTATGACAATGGAAGAGCGCGAAAATCCAAAAATACTGAATGGTAGCCGCAGAAGAAGGATTGCAAGGGGAAGCGGTAGTGATATTCAGGAGGTGAATCAACTGATAAAACAGTTCTCCGAAACCCAAAAGATGATGAAAGCCATTTCGGGAGGTAAAGGTAAAAACCTGATGAAAGCTATGGCTAATATGAGGGGAATGGGTGGACGTTAGCAGGAATGGGAGAGTTAGGAATTATGTTTTGGAAATATTGAAAACAATTAATTGCAATGAAAATAATTGACGGTAAAGAGACTGCAAAACAAATTAAAAAAGAGATAGCTGCCGAGGTGGCTGATCTTATTGATAACAAGGGTAAAGATCCTCATCTTGCTGCTATCCTGGTTGGAGAAGACCCTGCCAGTCAGACTTATGTGCGTAATAAAGAGAAGTCTTGCCGGGAAGTGGGAATCTTATCTTCAATTTACAGATATCCTTCCGATATATCTGAAAATGAACTGTTGGAAGCCATTGAATATATCAACAATGATGACGAAATTGACGGGCTTATAGTACAACTGCCGTTACCTGACCATATTTCGGAAAAGAAAATAATCGAAAGTATAAATCCTGCAAAGGATGTTGATGGTTTTCATCCGATGAACGTAGGCAAAATGATGCTCGGGCTGCCGACATATCTGCCTGCCACTCCATACGGTATAATTCAACTTCTTGAAAGATACGATATCGAAACGGAAGGGAAAAAGTGTGTTGTTTTGGGTCGAAGCCATATAGTTGGTTCGCCTGTAAGTGTCTTGTTATCACGTAAAGCAAATCCCGGGAATTGTACGGTAACACTTTGTCACAGCAAAACAAAGAATCTGAAAAAGATAGCAAAATCAGCCGATATTCTTATTGTGGCAATGGGACAGCCGAAATTCGTAACTCACGAAATGGTTAAAAAGGGTGCTGTTGTCATTGATGTTGGAATACACAGAGTGCCTTCCGATGAGACAAAATCCGGATTCAGACTTGTTGGGGATGTTGATTTTGAGAAAGTTGCAGCTGTCACATCTTATATTACTCCTGTTCCGGGTGGGGTGGGACCTATGACAATTGTTTCTCTGCTGCAAAATACTCTGAAAGCCGCTAAAAAAGAGGTTTATTCGTAATAGTTTTTATTTTTTAATTCATCTGTCGTGAAGTCAAATAATTTGAAACCATATTCCTTTGTCTTATTTCTTCTGTTTTTATTTAATGGAACGTTTGCTCAGAAAGGAGAGCAATTATATAAAGTTGTTGACTATCAAAGTGTCTTGGGTATTTACAGCAAGTTGTCGAAAAAGGTAAATGAATCTTCGGGAGTCATCTTGTATGAGGATTGCCTGTGGACTTTTAACGACAGCGGAGGAGAGCCTGAGATTTATAAGATGGATAAGAAGTCGGGAAAGGTATTGAAAACGGTCAGAATAAAAAACGGTGAAAATCATGACTGGGAAGATATAACACAGGATGATGAATATATTTATCTGGGCGATTTTGGAAATAACAGAGGGAATAGGAAAAACCTTACAATTTATAAAATATTAAAAAGGGATATCGGAAAGGGTAAAAAGGTGGAAGTTGAGGCGCGAAAGATTAGTTTTTCATATGGTGATCAGGAATCATTTACACTTAAGCGGCAAAAAAATAACTTTGATTGTGAGGCCGTTACAAATTTCGGAGATTCTTTAATTATCTTTTCAAAGGATTGGGCCGACCGGAAAACACGGATGTATAAGTTGCCGAAATCTGAGGGAACATATTCCCTTGAACCTGTCTCTTCTTTTGATGTTAACGGATTGATAACCGGTGCCGATTATAACAAAGAAACCGGAAACATTGTGCTTGCGGGCTATAAGGACTATATTCCGTTTGTTTTTTTGTTTAAAGGATTTGACGGAAACAGCTTCGATTGTGAAAAAGTATTCAGAGTGAACTTTCCCAAAATGAAAGATGCCCAAACAGAAGGCGTTGTCTGGATGGATGAGAAAAATATTATTATTACTTGTGAAGAAACAAAAAGGTTTAAACAATCGGCATTCCGGTTTGACTTGGTTAATACAGTTGAAAAAGAGATGAAATAGGACGATGACGGAATTGAAAAACGAAAGGTTGGAGAAAGGTTTGGAGCTTCCTTTGATGGAAGATTTTTACACCATTCAGGGAGAAGGTTTCCATACGGGAAAACCTGCATATTTTACCCGTATCGGAGGTTGCGATGTGGGATGTAGCTGGTGCGACGTTAAAGAGTCGTGGAATGCTAAACTCTGGCCTTTGACAGATACCGATGCTATTGTTGAGCGCGTTGCCGAATGTCCTGCTAAAGCTGTTGTAGTAACGGGCGGTGAACCGTTGATGTATAATTTGGACTATTTTTGCTCCGAGCTGAAAATCAGGGGGATTAAAACCTACCTGGAAACTTCGGGGGCACATCCCTTAACCGGAGAATGGGACTGGATTTGTCTCTCTCCCAAAAAAAACAGTCCGCCTTTGCAAGAGATATTTGAAAAGGCAAATGAGTTGAAAGTGATTATTCAATCGAAGGGTGATTTTGAGTGGGCTGAAAAAAATGCCGGCAGGGTGGGAGAGCAGTGTTCTCTTTTTTTGCAACCCGAGTGGAGTGTGAGAGATACGATGATGGAACCGATTGTCGAGTATGTGAAAAATAATCCGAAATGGCTGGTGTCGTTGCAAAGTCATAAGTATATGAGAATACCGTAAAACTATTGCAACCCTGTAATAGATAAAATAGTATTACTTTTGTTTCCGACAAAGTTTACAATTATGAAGGTTAGAGCTAATTTGTTTTTCTTGTTTATTGCTTTTTTAGTAATCCCATATATCATTTACGGGCAGGATTTTTCAACAAAGTCAAAAAAGGCTGTTAAGTTGTTTGTTGAAGGTCAGAATAGTTATAGAATTGAAAAGTTTGATGAAGCGGAGATGCTTTTTAAAAAGGCGATTGAAAAAGATCCTGAATTTGTGGAAGCCTACTTGACGCTTGCTCAGATGTATGAAGAGACAGGAAAGGATACATCGGCTATTAATAATTACAAAAAGGCATTGGACATTGATAAAGATAAATATCCTTCCGCATATTTTTTTGTTGCCCAACTGGAATATGGTAACGGAATATACAAAGATGCCCTTTCGCACTATTATTCGTATGTTGGGTTTTCCGGGATAAATGACAAGAATAAAACCGTTTCGATAAAACATATTAAAGATTGCAAATTTGCTATCCGGGCAATTTCAAATCCGGTTCCTTTTAAACCGGTAAATTTAGGTGGTAATGTCAACACTGAAAGGGATGAGTATTTTCCTTGCCTTACGGCAGATAACCAAACATTATTATTTACAAGATTAATAGCCGCTCCCGGAACATACACGGGTAAGCAGGAGGATTTTTATTTAAGTTACAAGAATGATGGCGGTTGGAGTGAAGCAAGAAATATAGGACCTCCGATAAATTCCGACAGAAATGAAGGCGCACCTTCTTTATCGGTTGACGGAAATGTTTTAATCTTTACTGCCTGTGAGGGATTAAATGGATATGAGAACGGCAGGAGAGGATATGGCAGATGTGATTTGTTTGTTTCAACTCGTGACGCTATGTCCTGGACAACGCCCTATAATATTGGTAAGCCGGTAAACTCAAGATTCTGGGAGTCGCAACCATCTTTGTCTTCAGACGGGAAAACGCTTTATTTTATCAGCAACCGTGATAATAATTATGACATCTTTGTTTCCGTTCTTGATGAAAATAATGAGTGGAGCATACCCGAAAAACTCGGACCCAATATTAATACCGAAGGGTATGAAGGTTCTGTTTTTATTCACCCTGATAACCGGACACTCTATTTTTCCTCGGACGGTCATGTCGGTATGGGAAAGCTCGACATCTTTTATTCCCGAAAAGACAGCCTTGGAAACTGGGGTGAGCCTGTGAACCTCGGATATCCGATAAACACGTGGAAATCGGAAAACAGTATTTTGATCAGTACCGACGGTGAGTTGGCTATGTTTGCCTCCGACAGACCCGAGGGATTCGGCGGACTGGATTTGTATTCTTTTGAACTTTATGAAGGTGCTCGTCCCGAACCGGTTACATATATGAAAGGTTTTGTTTTTGACAGTGAAACGAAAAAGAAACTTAAAGCAAGATTTGAACTTATTGATCTCAAAACGGGCAATACGGTTGTACAGTCATTCTCGAACAAAGGTAACGGCGATTTTTTAGTTTGCCTCCCGACAAATCACGATTATGCATTGAATGTCTCGAAAAACGGGTACTTGTTTTATTCCGAAAATTTTAATCTTTCCGGAGAACATAAGATTACGGAGCCTGTTCATAAAGATATCCCTCTTAAACCGATTAAGGTTGGAGAGTCGGTAGTTTTGAAGAATATTTTCTTTGAAACCGACAAATATGAACTGAAGCCGGAGTCAAAGATAGAACTCAATAAGCTATATGAATTGTTGATGAATAATCCGGATATTAAAATTGAAATAAGCGGCCATACAGATAATGTTGGTTCTGAAGTATATAATATGGAATTGTCGAAAAACAGGGCAAAATCGGTTTATGATTATCTTGTGACCAAAGGTGTTGAGCCTTCAAGACTTACGTACAAGGGATATGGAGAAGCAATGCCTGTTGATACAAATGAAACCGACCTGGGAAGACATAACAACCGCAGAACCGAATTTAAGGTGACAGGAATGTAAACTGATGCTGAACGAAAATGCAATTTTTTTCGAGTTAGACTTGCTATAACCCAAACAACTACATCAAAGAGAATTTGAAAAGTTTATGCGTTTCAGTATAAGTGTGAATATTTAACCTTAAAGCTTAAGTAGAACACGTTCGAATTTTTCGCTCATCTCGGTAGCTATGAGTTGTAATGCTGAATTTTTTATATCCCTCATTACATTGGAAGCATTAACAATAGCTATTTCGACTTTGCCTTCTCCCTGATCTATAATGGAAACATTGCAGGGAAGTAATGTGCCGATTTTATCCTCCGCCTGCAAGGCTCTTATTGCAAACATCGGGTCACATGTCCCTAAAATCAAATATTTTTTATAGTCGAGATTGAGCTTTTTATTGAGCATATCGTCAACATCAATTTTGGTGATTATCTCAATATTTTCTTCTTTAAGTAAGTCGGTAACATTTCTGACGACCTTCTCGAAATCGCCCTCAACGGTTTTCGTTAAATAATAATTCATTTTTTGGGTATATTAATTTCAATCATTAATTTTTTTATCAAGCTTTTCCTGCATCTGCTTCAGAATTTCAATTTCCTTTTCCTCCTTTTTCGATATCATCCCTTTTGCCATCTTATCTTCCAGCTCAATTATCTTTATTGAAATTTCGTAGCGCTGTCGTTTATATCTGTCAATTTTTTTCACTTTGCAAATATAATTCATTTTTATTTATGGAGCTTAACAGCCAATTCATTAGTCAGCAAAATGTGTTGTGGTGTAACATTTGCAGTAATTGCAATTATTTCAACGCCTTCATAAACAGCTTTATCTAAGGCGTTTGCATAGTCCGGGTCAATATTCCGGGCAGGTCCGAATGCTTCCACATCTTCTCTTTGTACTATATAAAGCATAACGGCTCTCATTCCTTGCTTTTTAACATCAATTAGTGTTTCGAGATGTTTTTTCCCTCTTTTTGTAACTGCATCGGGAAACAAAGCATATTTTCCCTCTTTGTAAGTCACGTTTTTTACTTCGATAAAGCATTTTTCTGTTTCATTTTCTGCATAGAGGTCAAAACGGCTGTTGCCAAATGTCACCTCCTGTTTTACAAATGAGTATCCTTTAAGTTTTTCTATTCTTCCTTCCTTAATAGCCTCAAATGCAAGTTTATTGGGATTGGAGGTGTTAATTCCGACCCAGCCGCCATTAATGAAAATCATCTCCCAAGTGTACTTTGTTTTTCTTTTGGGATTTTTTGCCGGTGATAAATAAACGGGTGCACCTTCCTCAATACAACTTTTCATTGAGCCTGAATTGGTGCAATGTGCCGTGACAATTGTATTGTCCGAAAGTTCTATATCAGCAAGAAAACGCTTATATCGTTTTATCAGTTTTCCTGGAATCAGCGGTTTTTCAAAAATCATATAAAAGGAGTTTGATATAGAAAACTCCTGCTTTTTGAAAATATTATACTAAACCTTTTTTGATTTGGTTTTTTTTCTTTTTTTCTTATTCTTCTTTGCAAATAATTTTCCAAACCATCCGGTTTTAGTATCTTGCTGATAATACTTAGAGTGGTAAACGTAACCGTATGAAGTTTTTGTCAACTTAAGATCGTTAATAAGGACAGTGAAGTTCGATAAGTTCTTTCTTTCGATGTTCTTTAGATTTTCTGATATCAGATCTTTTATAGTGTAGTTTAGTCTTGTAACAAAGATGCTGACATCAACATGCTCAACAAGTAGAAACGAATCGGCAACGGCACCGATGGGAGAGGAGTCAATAATAATGTAATCATACCTGTTTTTCAGGTTGTCAAATAGTTCTTTGGTTTTATCCGAAGCAATAAGTTCCATAGGATTAGGCGGTGTAGGGCCTGCAGCAATAAAATCAAGATTTTTTATTGGAGTTGGCTGAATAATCTCCGTAATAGATGCTTCATTTATGAGATATGATGTTATTCCTTTGTCGTTTGTTAATTCGAAATCCAAATGTAATCCCGGTTTTCTCAGATCAAATCCGATTAAAAGAGTCTTTTTCCCAAACAAAGCATAAACTGAAGCAAGGTTTGTTGCACAAAATGATTTTCCGTCTCCGCTGATTGATGAAGTCACCAAAATTGTTAATTTTTCCTTTCCTTTGGCAAAAAAATTGAGGTTTGTTCTTACGGCTCTGAAAGAATCGGCAATTGGTGATTTGGGATAATCCTTTATTACGGTATCCGATTTCATTTTGTTATTCAGAATGCTCCCTATTACGGGAAGGTCGGTCAATGCTTCAACATCCTTTGGCTCCACAAGCTTAACGTTGAAAAAGTCGCGTGCCAGGATAAATGCCAAAGGAATCAGAAATCCGATGAACAGTGCTATAATGTAATTAAGGTTTGTTCTTGGTGCTATTTGCGTTGCCATAAAATATTTGGCTTCGTCAATAACTTCATAATCAGGGGCATTGGAAGCTCTTGCAATTTGAGCTTCCGCCTTTTTCTGCAAAAGAAAAGTGTATATGGCATCATTTAGTTTGAATTTTCTTTCAATTCCAAAAAGTTCTCTCTCCGTTCGTGGCATTCTTGCTATTTGCTTGTTGAGTTCCGACATTCTGCTGTTAACTTCCTGAATTGCAATATCAAGTTGGTTGTAATTATAGCTTATATTCTCAAGTATTGTTTTCTTTAAATTATTAATCTGTGTATTTATATCATTAAGATAAACATTTTTCGGGGTATTGCTGGCAATGATTTTATTTCTTTCACTGTTAAGTTCCATAAGTTGACCGATAAGTGTATTAAGCTGCACGTCGTCTATGTTCATTGCGGAAGGTGCAGTCAAGTCATTAACGTCTTCATTTTTGTTAAAATACTGTTTAATATAGTCATAATATTGACGCTTCATTTGTAGGGATGCAAGTTTATCTTGTAATTGATTCATCTGCTCATATATTTTTTGTCCCTGAAATGTTAGGTCCATAACTTTATTAGTTGATCTGAAGGATTGTAGTTTATTTTCCGTTAATGCCAATGAATCTGCAACATCCTGTATCTGACTGTCAATAAAATTGATAGTATTGAGAGCCATTCTGTTCTTTTTTTCCAGGTTTTGTTCCAGATATACCTTTGTTAAGGTGTTTAGGAAATCCGTAACTTTTGCCTGATTTGAACCACTAAAAGTAATATTTACAAATGAAGAGTTTTGTGAAACGGTTTCGACATTAAGCCTTCTCATATATCCCAAGGTCATATAGTTAAGATGGTTCATTGTAAAAAAGAGCTTTTTTCCCTGCATTTCTTCCTTTGAAATCATACGTTTTAGCAGTACGGTAAATTTGAAATATTTTTCAGATACAGGTGCTCCGAAATTAAATGTACCTATATAATTTATGCTGTCAACAGAACCGACTCCCCTATCTTTTCCATAATCGAAAAGGAATGCTTTATCAGCTTCAACAGAAAGTTTATAGGTGGTATCATTAACTATGTCAATATAAAACCTTGTGCCCACTACCTGCGGGTGTGTTTGATTTATGACAACGGTTATGGGAGAATCCTTGTAGAGTTCATAATCAAGTGTGAAAGGAATATTAATCTTCGGGATAACAGGTTCATCAATGTAATAAGAGACTTCAAAATTTAGGATTTTAATAGCTTGATTTACAACTGAAAATGATTTTAAAATTTGCATTTCATTTTCAATATCCTGACTGCCTTGGAAAAGTCCAATCCCCTGCATCATATTACCCGATTCGAGAAAAGCATTTTGTTTATCCTGTGACAGTAACATTGTCGTTTGGTTAGTAAAAACCGGTGAGCTGAATTTATTGATGACAAAAGCTGCAATTACGGTAATTATTATCGAAATTATAAAGTACTTCTTTTTTCTGTATAGTTTTAATATCAGTGCTTTATAATCTACCTGCTTTTGAAAAAGTTCCTCTGGTCGTGCCATTTAGTTATTTTTATAAAATATCAAATACAAAGTTACTCCAGTGGTGATTGTTGATAAAACAAGCGACCAGTTAAGCAGATTCAACGATCTGAATCTTGCCTTTACGGGCTTAATGACAATTATATCGTTTGGAATTATGAAATAATAGTCTGAAGATACAATGTCTTTCTTTGTCAAATCCAGATAATTGTAATTAACTTTATTATCTTTTTCTCTTATCAAAATAACCTTGTTTTTTTTCCCGTAAATTGTTGCACCACCCGCTAGACCTAATGCTTCAAAAATAGTCAATTGGTCTTTTGCAAAGGAGTATGCTCCGGGTCTTGCTACTTCTCCCAAAACAGTAACTTTATTATTAACAAATTTTACTGTAATTTCAATTTTTGGAAAATATTCACCTGCTTTTTCCTGTATTTTGGTTTTTGCCTCCTGTAATGTTAAACCTCTCAAATTTATTTGGCCCACAAAAGGGAAGTTTATATACCCGTCTTTATCTACAATATAGCTGACAATATTTATGTAATCGGAACTTAATGAGGAGCTTGTGGTAAATACCTTTTGCGTTTTTTCGTCAATACTTGTTACCCATATATATAAGTTATCAAAGGGTTGTATTGTTTTTACTGTTCTTTTTATCGTAAATTCATTAACGGGCGGCTCTTTTTCCTTTTCTGAAAAGTACATCAATCTTTTTCTTGATGAACAAGAACTGAATAGTAATATTCCAATTGCGAAAAGAAATAGTATCCGGTTAAAATGTTTATGTCCAGGCATCTCTATCTTTGGTATTAATAATAAACAAATAATCAGATGTTATACCTGATTATTTGTCATTGTGTTACAATTCTTTTTATACTTGTATTGTAATACTAACAAGAAACAAAGATATAAAAATTTTGGTAATTACAATTTCATTTGAAATTATTTGGTTTAAATGATTGTTGTTTTTTATTGTCCCGATCCTTTTAAAACGGTTCTTATTGTTTTAAAGAATAGTATTATATCCAGTTTGTTTGACCAGTTGTCAATATATTGAAGGTCAAGTTTCATCCATTCTTCAAACGAAATTTTATTTCTGTCCGGCTTAATTTGCCATGTACAGGTTAGTCCAGGAGGCATTGAAAGTCTTCTTAATTGCCAGTTTTCATATTGTTTTACTTCTTCGGGAATCGGAGGTCTTGGGCCAACAAGTGTCATATCTCCAATCAATATATTGTAAAACTGGGGTAATTCATCAAGACCGGTTTTTCTGAGGAATTTGCCGACTTTAGTAATCCTCGGGTCATCTTTTATTTTAAAGGCCGGGCCATCGGCTTCATTTTCTTCCATTAGTTCTGCTTTAAGCTCTTCGGCATTCTGAACCATTGTCCTGAATTTATACATATAAAATCTTCTGCCACGTAATCCTACACGCTCCTGCTTAAAGAAAACAGGTCCTTCGGAAGTGAGTTTGATTATAATTGCGATAGCAAGAATTACAGGTGACCATATAATAAGTATCGCAAGTGAAGCCAAAAAGGATATTACTCTTTTCAGTTTTAAAGCTAACAGATCAGACGGTGTATTCATAAATGTCAGGAACGGTGTATCGCCGAAATGACTCAAATGGGCTTTTGTTGCCGACATATGGAATAATTGCGACTGCATTCTGAAAATTACGCCAACTTCCTCACAATCATATACAATGCTTCTGAGTTTGTTCTGGTTTATATCATTTTTACAATAAATAACCTCATCTATAATCTCAGATGCAAGTAAATGACGAATACTTATCTTTTCGGGTTTAACTGTAGCTCTGTCTTTAAATTTTCTATGAATATTGCTCGAGTCGGAGATTATGTATTTTACGTTGTATCCCCATTCGTTATTCTCAAATAACTTGTATAAAAAGGACTCGGCAGAATCATCGGCAATAACAACTACATTCCTTGTGTTAGCACCTTTTTTCCTGAAATGTTTCATTATTCTGAAAATGAATATTCTTGATGAAAAAAGCAGTACTAAATTAACAGGTCCGAAAAGGAAAATAGCACCACGACTTATCTCGTATAGTTTAAGTGTGAATATGGCCAAAAATAAAATCGCAACACCAATTGCAATTACCTTTGTATATTCGAGAAAAATTGCCGAATATCTTTTCGCTCTGTATATTCTGGCGATGTTTGCGGTTTTGAAAAGTAAAAACCACACGGGGATTATTATTAAACCTAATATTAAATATTCCTGTGTGACAACTACGGGCGGTTCGGAAATAAGATTTCTAATAACAATTGCAAGATAAAATGAAAATAGCGATATTGCTACGTCAAATATTCCGAAAAAATTGTTTATTAATTGTTCTCTTTCTTTAATCATTTTGCTTAAATTTAATTTTCCTTTGCATAATCATATTGTCAAAAACCATGCCCATAGAAAAAATAATGTTAAGTCGTTGATATTAAGTGTGAAATGTTTTGGCTGTAAAAAAAAGTGTTTCCAATTTTGGGAAAATTATACCCCTTTGGGATACTATTTTGATATTAGAAGATAATTTTTGCTGACAAATATTTGATTCTTGATTTTTAATGAATGTGTAATGTGTTGATATGTAGGTTGTTGTAGAGGGTGGAATTTGAGTGGAATACTAGGTCATTAAGCACCCGGAAAATAGAATTGCACGTAGTAAAAACAAAAATCCCCGACAGAAAAGTTTAAAAATCCTGTCGGGAATCATATTTATTATTAAAAATAATTTCTATACTATTCTTTTTTTACTATAGTCATCTCATCTACCAGATGGCCTGCTCCGGCAAACTTATCAATAATAAATAGACAGTATCTTATGTCGAGCATAATATTCCGCGACATATCCGGATCATAAAACATATCGCTCATTGTACCTTCCCAGCACCTGTCAAAGTTTATTCCGATTAAATTTCCGTTTGCATCCAATACCGGGCTGCCCGAGTTTCCTCCCGTAGTATGGTTGTTTGCAATAAAGCAAACCTGCATAGTACCGTTATTGCCATAGGCTCCGTAGTCTTTATTATTATACAATTCTTTCAATTTATCTTCAACAACGTAATCGTAAATTTCGGGATCTTCCTTTTCCATAATTCCTTCCAAAGTTGTAAAATAGTTATAAGTAACAGCATCGGCAGGACTATAACCCATTATGTTGCCATAAGCCACCCTCAAAGTAAAGTTGGCATCGGGATAGAAAAGCTTATTCGGTTGCATCTCCATTTGAGCTTCCATATAAATTCGCATTAAACTGTCAAGTTTGCTGTTTAGTACATTAATTCTTGCTTTGTAGTTAGTTCTGTATTGCCTGATAAAAGCCGCGGCAATTTGATAAGCCGGGTCTTTCTCGATTTTTTTGTAATGCGAGGCTTTGTAATCGTCAAGAAATGTCATAATCTTATCTTTACTGTCAAACATTGACTTTTTAAAAACCTCATTTGCAAACAACTCAAAGTCTCCTTTATATTTGTCAATTTGTTTTAATATTTCATCAGGGATCTCGCTTTTTTCCGTATTTTCATAATAAGACTTAAATAAAACTGCAAAAACCTCCTTGTCTATGGGCACCTGATAGTCTTTAAAATGTGACAATGCAGATTTTTTATACCGTTCAATGGTTTTTTCCGGTTTATTAATGTCAATATCTTTAGATTTACTAACATTAACAAGTCCGCTGAATGAATTTGCATATTTTATTATTTCAATCCCAAGTCCTCCTTCAATTATATAGTATAGATTTTTTTCAATGGGTGTTAGTTTGTCGTAGGTCTCCCGAAAACTGCTCAGTAATGTTGCATATTTATTATTTTCGGGTAATTCTGCCCAGTTTTGAAACTCTTTTTCAAAGGCTTGTTTTTTCTCAATTCCGTGAAGCCTTTTTATTCCTTTGTTTTCACCAATCCATTTTTTCCATCCGTTTGAAATACCGGCCTGCTTTGCAGCATATTGTATTCTGGTTTCCCGGCTTTCATCCATATATTTTTTAATCACATCCAGTCGTTTACCCCTTAATGATATTCTTATTGGATTAATTGTATTGACGGTCATATCAACAGCGTAAGACGGAATGTATTCCTCCGTACTTCCCGGATATCCGAATATAAATGTGAAATCACCTTCGTTAAAGCCATCGAGAGAAATAGAAAGATGCTTTTTGGGTTTGTAAGGTACGTTATCTTCGGAGTATTTTGCCGGATTATTATCTTTATCGGCATAGATACGGAAAACCGAGAAGTCTCCCGTATGACGGGGCCACATCCAGTTATCGGTATCTCCGCCGAATTTCCCGATATTTGATGGTGGAGCACCTACAAGTCTCACATCTTCAAAAATTTCATTCACAAAAAGGAAATATCTGTTTCCTTGGAAGAATGGTTTTATTACAGCTTTGTAATGCGTATCTTTTATTGCTTCCTCCTTAATCTTTTTTATATGCCCGTCTATAATCCTGTTTCTTTCGGCCTCACTCATATTTGCACTTACACTGTCAAGAACACTTTCCGTTACTTCTTCCATCCTTACCAGGAAAGTAACTGTTAGCCCGGGATTGGGCAGTTCGTCCGATTTTTCCATAGCCCAAAAACCATTGGTCAGATAGTCATGTTCAAGGGATGAGTGCTTTTGGATACTTCTGAACCCGCAATGATGATTGGTCAGCAACAAGCCCTGGTCGGAAACGACCTCTCCGGTGCAGCCCCCGCCAAAAATCACGATGGCATCTTTCAGACTTGCATGATTAACACTGTATATGTCATCGGCAGTAATTTTCATTCCCATTGCCTGCATCTGGGCTTCATTTAGTTCACCAAGAAACAATGGAATCCACATTCCCTCGTCGGCTCGCGACTGAAAGCTTAGTATAAGAACTAATAATGTAATAGATAAAACTTTTTTCATTTGTCTGATTCTATTTAATATATACTTCTGTTATTTTTTGAATTTTGCAAAGATAGTTTTTTCTCTGTTTGCTCCGTTACCTTTTGTTTGTTGATGCACTGCTCAGTGAATCAGGATTGTGAGAAAAGATTCCCATTTTGGGAAAGGATATGTAAGCTAAGTTGTAAACCGGACTCAGGAGGAAGGTGAAAGCTCTTTCAGTAAAGCATTTATTAATCTTTCCAATGCTATTTTCTTTGATTCATAGTTCATTGCGAGTTGACAATCAACATAATTTATCCCGTTCCAATTGTTAAACGTAGTATTCAATCCCTTTTCCCTGATCTTGAAATTCTTAACCGGATTGTGTATGTCGAATTTCACATCAAGTATTTCAAGAATAATATCGGTATCAAGAACTTTATTTTTCATTGTATTGTGTTTTAGTTGTCAAATCACCTCCGGTAATTATTAATGTTTATAAATTTGACCGTTGAAATAGATATTTACTTTATTTATTCCCGTTGTGAAAATAATAAGGTCTCTGATAAGAGAGATTTCAGCAATTCTTTCATTTGTTATAGTGCTTCCGCTGCAGTGTTGAAATGCTTTAAGAAATCTGCTTTGGTCAAGATATGCAATTGTGTTGTAATCAAGTTTATACGGTTGTGGGATATACCTTTCAATAATATAAACTTCGCCATTGCAAAATGTTTTTAAGAATCCCTGTTCCTCATAAACCATAACCATATCCTCAACATCGTAAAAGCTTGGTTCAAAATTGGTAATTGTCTGTACGCCGTTTCTGTCATAATATTTCAGTTTTCCCATATTATCCACATAAACGACCATATCATCACCCACTTTGAATGATTTTGGAATAAACGGTTCTATTTCGGTTACTTCTCCGTTAAGGAAAACATTAAAAACCTGGTCCGGAGTATCATAGAAAGCAACGATATCACGACCGGCATCAAAAGTTACTTCCTGTGAATAATCATCAAGAACGATAGTATGTCCATGATAAAACACTGAAAAGCTTTGAGTAGAACTGTTAACCCAGGCAATGGTATTGTCACCTGCTTTAAAAATTTTCAGCGGATTATAAATTAGCCCGTCCAAAACTTTAATTGTACGGCCGTTATAATAAACTTCCATTGTTTGTTTTACCTTGTCGTGCCAGGCTATTAAGCTATCCTGAACAATATAGCCGTCGGCAGCAGTACTAAGAACCTTTGTTTTTCCATTGTCATAAACGTTTAGTTGCTCATAAATTGAATATCCGAGAAGGTAGTCCGTAGCTGTGTATTTTATAGGACTTCCCTGAATCAAACTTTCCACCTGACCGTTACGGTAAATTTTCAGATTTTGGTCATTGTCAATATAAGCAATCAGGATACCCCCAACCTGAAAATCCTGAATTTCCAGATATTCAAGTTGAGTGAAAATACCTGCTTCAAAAGCCCAGAAGCGATGCAGATTATCGTTGAATGCGGCCAGTGTTTGTGAGTTTGCATTTATACTAAGGAGGAGAAACAAAAATGGAATAACTGTTTTTTTCATCTTTATGTAATTATTTGATAGTGACAGTAAAATACAAAAATTAGGCCATGAAATTATAGCTCAAATATTGGGATTGTTAATCTATTTCATAGCAATGGTCTCAATCTCAATCATTACCCCGAGAGGCAACTTTACTACTCCATAAGCTGCTCTTGCAGGCGGGTTTGAAGGATAATATTCCGCATAAATTTCATTCATAGCCGCAAAGTTATCCATATTGTCGAGCAGGCAGGTTGATTTAACCACATTATTAAATGTATAACCGGCAGCTTTTAAAATTGCTTCTATGTTTTTCATAACCTGTCTGGTTTGCTCTTTTATTCCACCTTCAACGATTTTTCCTGTTTCGGGATTAATGGGAACCTGCCCTGAAATAAATAGAGTTCCGTTGCTTTCCACAGCCTGACTGTAAGGTCCTATGGCTTTGGGTGCTTTTTCCGTTTGAATTATTTTTTTCATTTGTTATTTTTATTTAATGATTAATAGTCTCTGAAATCCTTCTTTTTATCAAGTTTGAGGTCTTGCAGTAAACTTGACTTAATATTGATTGAAAAGTTCCAGCTTTGTCTGAATCCGAAAGGAATCCAGTTGAAACTCATTTCCCAGCAATGCAAGTCACGGTATATCCCGATAGACGTATATGTGAATTCCGTTTTTTCAAAGTCAAATCCCGAACGGAAATCAATTTTCCATTTTGGTGTAACACTTATATTTCCCGAAAATGAAAGAGTTTGCACGAGAGTTCTTACTTTGTCAATTTCGTAATCGGTGTAGCCGTTATAATATTTATATGTTGTTGTGTAGTTCAGGTTGTAACCAAAGCGAAAAGACCATGGTATATCCCAATCAATATAGTTGTCCATATTCTGTTTCAGGTCTTCAACCTCCTGTTCGGAAGCTGAATTCGGTTTTATCTCCTTTTTTGTTTTCTTTTTGGAAGAAAAACTGTAATTAAGACCTACGGTCCATCTGAACATCTCCGGTCTGAATAACTTTTTGTTTACATCCCATTCAAACTTGTTAATACGTTGTCCTTTTTCGTTAAGTGCATAAGGGTCGAACGAACTGGCAAATCGGATGTTGAGTTTTTTAAAGATTGTTGAATATCCGGTAATTGCCAGCGGACTTAAATTTAAAGAATCCCTTGCCATGTTGTATGACATTGAAAAAGACAGGTCATCAAAGATAGTAATCTTTTTCGTTCCTGTAACGGTATCTTTTCGTGCCCGGACTTTCATTTGTAAATTATTGCTTAACCTCAGGCTTACATTGCCGAATTTACCGGCCGGTGCTGTTCCGTAAATAAAACCGTCATAATAAGAGTATTGTTGTTTGACTCCATTATTATTTAAATAATAATTGTAGTATCCCCATTCCGGTGCGCTGAAATCGGGATGCCAGGTAAATGATAGTGAGGGTTTGAAAACATGTCTGATTGCATTGACCGGTCCTCCTTTAAAGGCATACATTCCATACATTGTCGTACTTAAACTTGATGTGAAATTGAAATCACGAACCGCATTGAATCCCGGAATAGTATCGGTTCCGACATAACCTGTTACAGGCTCTCCGTTTATAATTATGGTATCGTTATTCCACGATTTAACATGTTTTTGGCTATACCATCTTTCAGTGTAATTGAAACTGTTTGTCCAGACGATGAATTTTGCAAGTTTTATTGACCCCGTTGATAACTGAATACTGTTTCTGATTCCGTTTTTCATTTTACTATATATATTATTGTCAAAGAAAAGGGAGTCATATGTGTTTATCAGGTTCTGGGCGGCAACATTGTAATTAACACTAATATTTTCGTACCACTTCGGTTTGCCGATTTGTACTTTCTTTCTGAGCGGATAAAAACGGTTTACAGAGAAGGTTAATGAGGGTAGAGTCAGATTTAATTCCTTTGTGATAGTATTTTGAGATAAGTTACCCCCTGCATTCAAAAAATATTTTCCGTTCCAACTCTTTGAATAATTGATGCTTGACTGGAAAGTGTTTGAAAGGTATGCATTGGAATTAACCGGATTAAATTTGTTATATTGCGAGCTAACTATGTTTACATTTGCCGAAAAGTTGGTTCCCGGCCTTGCCTTCGGATCCTGATTATGTATCCATCTGATTGAGAAATCGCGGTTTCTCGAATAATCGGGCGAACCCTCTTCTCCAAGAATGTTAATTGCATAGTTAGCATTAAAATAACCATTGTATTTATAACGTTTCCTGTAGTTCATACTCGGTTTTATTGCCCAGCTTCCCAATGAGTAAATATCACCTTTTATTGTGAAATCCATATAGTCATTTATTGCCCAATAATAACCACCGTTTTCAAGATAGAAGCCTCTTTGAGCCGATTCACCCCAGGTTGGAATTACTATTCCCGATCTTTGTCCGTTATTATTGGGAAACATCCCGAAAGGAACTCCAATGGGGGTGGGCACATCTTCAACGACAAAATAGGCCGGCCCCGTTACAATTTTATCATCAGGGATAACCTTGGCTTTTTTAAATCTGAATTCATAATGCGGGTGGTCCAGATTACAGGTTGTAAACTTGCCCTGATAAATATTCATTACATTATTAGGTAGTTTCTTAATTGTTGTTCCGTGAAGATACATATCTCCATCCTGAGTAAGTACTGTTTCTACAAGTCCTTTTTCGGTTTCATAATTGTATTTCATTTGTTTTGACTTGAAACTGTTATCCCCCCTCGTAAAGACAGGTAATCCCGTGTCGTTACCCAATGAGTCGGTTAATCCTTTTGCCGTTAATGTGCTGGTGCTGAAGTCAATGACAACATAGTCAGCCTTAAGATTAATATCTTTAAAGCTTATATCGTCATCTTTATACATATAAACTTTTTGGGATGATATATCGAAATGAATGGAATCTTTGGCAGAGTAGTCAACCCTTGCTTTAATAGCATCCGGAGAAATACCGTAGCTTATTGAATCTTTTTTAACAGCTAATGTATCGCTTTGTCCCATAGCAATCGTGTCAGGATTAACTCTTGGAATTGAGTCCTGTGCACCTGCCATAGGAAGGTATAAAACACTTACAAGCCAGAATAATAATCTAAGGCCGCTCTTTGTTAATAATTCAGTTGACAATTTTATATAAAATACTTTTATTAAATATTAACTTTGCAGGATATACAACAGAACATTTTTTATGGTTCAAAACTAAACAAAAATATAGTATTAAATTGAAACGTTTATTTTTATTTTTTGGTATTTTATTTTTTTTACTGACAACAAGTATTTATTTAACAGCTCAGGTTGATAATAAAATTACAAAAGTTGTCATTGATGCCGGGCATGGTGGTAAAGACCCGGGAGCGCTTGGTAGTAGGTCGAAAGAGAAAAATATTACTTTGAGTGTAGCTCTTAAAACCGGAAAATATATTGAAGAAAATTTAAAGGACGTTGAAGTAATATATACCAGAAAAACCGATGTTTTTATAGAATTACACAAGCGGGCACAAATTGCAAACGAAAGTGGAGCCGATGTGTTTATTTCCATTCATTGCAATTCTAATAAATCTTCGCAACCCAAGGGGGCGGAAACGTATGTAATGGGGCTCCATAAAACTCAGGATAATCTTGATGTTGCCAAGACTGAGAATGCTGCTATCTATTATGAAGAAGATTATAAAACCCAATATGAGGGATTTAATCCTAATGCTGACGAAGATTATATTCTGTTGTCAATGTTTCAGAGTGCAACTATTGATGAAAGCATAAACCTGGCTCAAAAGGTTGAAACTCAGTTTCGTGATAGGGTTGGCAGAAAAGACAGGGGAGTTAAACAGGCCGGTTTTTGGGTTTTGTATAAGACAACTATGCCGGGAGTCTTGATTGAACTTGGGTTTTTAAGTAACCCCGCTGAGGAGAAGTTTTTATTATCGGAAGAAGGACAGGATTATATGGCATCCGCGATTTACCGAGCCTTCAAACAGTATAAAAAAGAATTTGAAGAGGCAAATTCCGACTTAAAACCTGTTGTGGTTGAAACAAAACCAAAGCAGATTGTTTATTATCGTGTCCAGTTTGCATCATATAAAAAGAAAAAGTCACCTGATTTTAGAAAATTCAGAGGAGTTGAAGATATCAGAATGTTTACCCGGGACGGATTATTCAAATACTTGACAGGAAACTTTACATCATACAGCGATGCATTGGCATTAAAGGAAAAGATGCGCAAAAAGGGATTTAAAGATGCTTTTGTCGTGGCGTTTCTCAATGAAGAGAGAATCTCATTAAAGGAGGCAAAAGCCATTAATAAAAAATAATATTCTCTGAAAATACAATAAAATGTTAAAAAATGGATTATTTTTGTACAAAACTTATTGAAAATTGAAGATATCAAAAGAGTTTATAATAGGATTTGTTGTGACAGTTGCCCTAATTCTTCTTTATTGGGGTTTTAACTTCCTGAAAGGAAAAGATATATTTTCTAATGAGATTATCTATTATTCTATTTACAAGGATGTTACCGGGCTTGAAAAGTCAAATCCCGTTTTGATTAACGGTCTTGAGATAGGGCGCGTCAGGGATATGAGATTTACTTCTCCTGGAGCAACTGATGTTATTGTCGAAATACTGATAAAAACACCTGTTGATATTCCGGTAAATTCAATTTCGCGCATATATAGTTCAAGTATTCTCGGATCAAAAGCAATAGAAATCAAACTTGGAAATTCTAACGAATTGGCTCAGCCGGGTGATACTCTGATTTCGCAAACTGAGGAGTCAATAAAAGAAGCTGTTAGTCGAGAATTACAACCATTGAAGCTAAAGGCGGAGAATCTTATGAATTCAATTGATACTGTAATGACGATGCTTGAATCTTTGTTTGATAAGACAAACCGTGGAAATTTCGGCAAAAGTGTGGAGCATATTGCCAATTCCTTTGAAAATCTTGAAAATACAACTGCCTCGCTCGATACCCTGATGAATTCTCAAAAGGTGAGAATAGCAGAGATACTTGAAAATATCGAATCAATTAGCTTGAGCCTCAGGGCAAATCAGGATAATTTCAATAATATAATGTCTAATTTTTCCGATTTGAGTGATACCCTGGCGAAAATGCAGGTTACCGAAACCCTTGCTTCGGCAAATAAGGCGATGAATGAGTTTTCAGAAATAGCTGCCGGAATAAACAATGGAGAGGGTAGTCTCGGGATGTTGGTAAAAGATGACTCACTGTATATTCATCTGCAAAAATCGGCGAGAGACCTTAACTTGCTTCTGGAGGATATCCGGAAGAATCCGAAAAAATATGTGAAAGTATCTGTTTTCTAAATAGGATTTGCTGAAAAAATGTGCGGTACCTCAGGTGCAAAACCGCAATAATTGTCAACATTTGATAAAAGTTTAAGTGATATTTATAATTATTGGAATATGAGGATGTTGTATGTTTTTTAGTAGACCCTGAATAAAAAAAATACGATGATTTCTCATCGTATTTTTTTACTGTTTTGCGTTTGATTAAGAAATCTTAATCTCTTTATGAGCTTTGATGACGGCTTCTTTCTTTTTCGGAAGCGTAACACTTAGAATGCCGTTTTTGTAAGAAGCTTTTATTTTCTCACCATCAACCGATTCCGGTAATCCGAATGATCTGCTGAATGGGTTGTAGCCAAACTCTCTTCTTGTGTATATTTCCCCTTCACTTTCATTCTCAAATTCTTTTTCCGAAGAGATTGTAAGCACATCATCATTCAATTCGATTTTAAAGTCGCCCTTGCTGAGCCCGGGAGCTGCAACATCAATTCTGAATTTATCCTCGGATTCAACAATATTTACCGATGGTACCCAACCGTCTTTCTTCTCACCGAAAAATGTTGAAAAAAGATCTTTTCCGAAAAAGTCGTCAGCCGTACCCGGCAGAAATGTTCTTGTTCTCATTACTGGTAACATAACTTTGTCCTCCTATTTTTAATTAAACTTATTAACTTAATTTTTTGTCTTTCACCTCTCAAATTGTATTCCAGCTTGGAAAAATGCAGTAATCCGGGTAAATATCACCATAAAGCAGACAAAAAGGCGTATTTGTTGGAGTTTTGTAAAAATAAAGCTGACAATATGGCGTAATTGTTTTAGGATTTTTTAATGTTGGCTGTATTCCTTATTTCCACTTTTTGTACTCCGCCAGCAAACTTGTGCAGGTTTCGTCGGGTGTTGTGATGTGGGTTGTAAGAGTGAAAGTTTTTTCCGTTTTCGGCCAGAAGACAACCGGCATATAGTCTCCTCCGAATTCGCCACTGGTGCTCAAAAATGTTTCCGACTCAACTCCCGTTCCTATGCTGTACATATATGGGCATTTGCTGTCGTATTGATATAATCCTACGCTTTTAAGATTTGAAAAGTCAATTACCACCTCTCCGTAAAGCTGACCGTTATGCTCATACAGCCTTTTTGACCGGACAATTGCACTCTGAAAGTTCTTTTCCACTTCTGTTCCGTTTATATATGACGAAAGTAGTTCCTGAAAATCTTTTGAAGATACGTCTGCCGTATCATTTTTCATTGACATAATATTTATGTATGTGATGGTGAGTGTGCCGGAATGAGAATCCTTCATCTTAAATTCGTATTTTTTCTTTTCAACTGTAAGACAGCTACTTGCAAGCAATGCAATGAGGATGAACAGAATGGAGTGTTTTAATATTCTCATGTTTTTAAATTTTTGCCAAAAGTAACAAAAGTAGTTCTGGAAACAGGAAATTTTTTATTTCCAATGAATGTTTATTTTTGTGGCCGCTTTTGTTGACAAGTACGAATGTTTGTCTCCAATGAATTTATAGCTTATGGATTTATCTTCACTTTTTGATGCTTTTTTGGCTAACCTAATGGATACGAGTTGGCTGGAGTTTGTTGCTGTTGTTTTCGGTCTTGCAAGTGTTTGGTTTGCAAAACAGGAAAAGATACTTGTTTATCCCACAGGAATAATCAGCGTTTTGATATACATTTTTATATGCTTTAATGTCAAGTTGTTTGCCGATGCAGGAATCAATCTGTTCTATTTTATTATGAGTGTTTACGGATGGTATATGTGGACGAAAAAGACAGACAAGCCGCCTTTAAAAATATCTTTTAACTCTTTGAAAGATTGGATAATAACCGGATTGGTATTTTTATTATCTTTGGGTGTAATTATATTTTTACTGAAATATTTTAACGGCGATGATACTGATTACTGGTCAACGAATGTACCGTATATTGATACTTTTACCACATCTGTTTTTATTGTGGCAATGTTGCTTATGGCTTTGAAAAAGGTTGAAAGCTGGATATTCTGGATTATAGGAGATGTGATATCCGTACCGCTATATACTTATAAAGGATTGGTTTTTACAAGTTTTCAGTTTTTGGTATTTTTAATCCTTGCTGTTATGGGATATGTGGAATGGAAAAGAAAAGCGTTAAACCGTTATACTGGTTCTTGACAGGTTTGCAAAAACAAACCTTCTTAGAACCAGTTATACTCGAAAGAAATCAACCAATAAAGTTGCAAACCTGATTTCTTTCGGTATAAAGTATTGAGAAATTTAAAAAATGCCTTAATTACCTTTAATTATTAAAAAAATCAAATGTTAAAAAGAATAGCAATAACAGGACCGGAAAGTACCGGTAAGTCGGAATTGGCAAAGCAACTCGCCGAACATTACAAAACCGTTTGGGTTCCGGAATATGCAAGGCAATATCTTGAGAAGAGAAACGGAAAGTATGAGATGGAGGATATCGTTCAAATTGCAAAAGGACAACTTAATCTTGAGGAGGAAATGGCTGCAAAAGCCGGAGGTTATCTGTTTTGCGACACCGACCTGTTTGTAACAAAAGTATGGAGCGAATATAAATACGGCCAATGCGATCACTGGATTCTGGAAAAGGTATTGACGCACCGTTACGACCTCCACCTGCTGATGGATGTTGACCTTGAGTGGCAACCCGACCCGCTCAGGGAGAATAAAGAAGAGAGACAAAAACTTTTTGATATCTATATGGAAGAACTGGCTCAATATAAATATCCCTTTTTTATTATTGACGGCAAAGGTGAGGAGAGGTTAAAGGCTGCCATTCAGGTAATTAATAACTTTTTTCTCTATGTTTGATATTTGACTTTCACAACTCTTTTCTCTTTTAAAAACATAATAAAAAGGTAAAGGGAAGAGGTTATATATGCAATGTCAAGTGTAATGCAGGCTCCGGTGAGTCCATATTTTTTTAACAGTAAAAAGAGGAAAACGGCTGTAACCGCCAATCCGACGGACGACTTTATAATCAGTATCCTCATCTTGCCTATTCCCGAGAAATAGTGTCCGTAGATATTTGATACGGCTATGGCGATAATACCGGGAAACATATAAATTGTCAATTCCTTAACACCTGCAAACTTTTCTCCGAAGATAAATGTGAAGAGACTTTCGGGAATGAAAAACAGTACAACCATTGCAAGCAGTGAAATCACAAGGCTGTTCAGTGCCGCCTTTTCGGTTAGCTTTATGCGGTGTATGGCATCTGCGGTGTTTATGATATTTGAGTAATGTATGGCGGAGATGCTTTTGCTTATTACCCATACGGCTTCTGTAATGGCTATGGCAATTGAAAAAATACCGAGTAGTGCCAGCCCGAGCCAGGCGGTTATGAAATAGTATGATAATCTGTAATTTAAAAACTGAATGAAATAGCTCAGTTCCGACTTGAATCCGTAGTTTGTCATCCTTTTTCCCGTTATGAAATCAGGGACAAAGTGAAAGCCTGAACTTTTAAAGACGGAAACCAATCCCGTTAACCACACTGTGCCGTAAGAAAGAAAATAGGAATAGAAAAAAGCATAAACGGTTGTAATATGAACCAAATAATATAGTATTATCAGAAAAATAAGTATCAGTACCGGAGGGAGCAGTGTGAAAAGATTGTAAAGTTTGATATTTTTTTTCCCGAGCCAATAGTTGGAAATCATTGTGGCAAAGGATATTGCAAGTGCAATAAAGAAAAAATAAAAGTAGTCGAATCCCTGGATGAATGAAAATATGATTGCACCGGTCAGAGTTGTGATAACAGTACCCGTAAAGGCAAAACTGAAAATTTTATTCCTGTCGAGCTTGGGAGTGTGAAACGCCAGTGTACCGCCGGAGGATATATTGTTCAGAATTACGATTATCGAAACGTCTGCAATAATGAGAGCTATCAGCCCGCGACCTTCATCTCCCCATAATCTTGAAGAGATGACCACAAGGGCAAAATTTGTGATCAGAACAACGGTTCTCGTGATTATGGTAAATATTGTTTCGCGCGAGAGCATTATTTTTTATTCAAATTATATATAAACTCAATGAAATCATCTTTTATTGTACTCCAGTTATACCTTGTCTCTGCAAGTTTCCTTGCTGCCGAGCAATGTTGCAAGTATAACGATTTGTTGTCAATATAATTCAAAATCAAATCCGAAATATTATTAGCATCTTCGGGATTGACAAGATATCCGAATTTGCTTATTTCAACCTCTTTACGAATTGCTTTCAGAGTTGTGTATATTACCGGTCTTTTTAGTGCCGCATAATAGAACAGTTTTATGGGCAGACAGTGCCGGTTCTCAAGATCATCCGAACGAAGATCAAGAAAAATATCGGTATCGCTTATTAATTTAATGAAAGTAAAGAACTCCTGCATCGGATAGAAAGTGAATTTTACATTTTCAGGTAGTGAATCAATTGTATTCTCAAAATCTGCTTGCTCCTTTTTATTATCATACCAGCCTATAACTTTAATAGATATTTTTAGACCGGGTCTTTTCTCCGTCAATTTGAAAATTGCATTCAAAAAATTACCGAATCCCTTTTCAATACTGAGTTTTCCCGAATATGACAACTGCAAGTGATTATCACCCAAAGCCGGCTCTTTTAATGTTATGTATTTTAAATCGGGATAATAACCGGAGTAAATGAATTTTTTACGAGGGAAAAGAATGCGGTAGGGCCTGCTTTTATACCATTCCCCGAAAATATAAGCATCCGCTTTTGAAGCTGTTATAAGATTGAATATCAGAATTTTAATAAAGTTTACTGTTTTTAAAACAAAACCGTACCGGGCAAGAAACTTTTTTGAGGGAAACCATTCGGTTATATCATAAACTATTTCCGGTTTTGTGACGGCTTGCTTCTTGAATTTTGTTGCGGCAAATACTGTAAGCGGTTCCTGACAAATGATGATATCGGGTTTTGAATTATTTAATAGCTGTACAAATCTTTCAATTTTCTCTTTTTTTGTCAAATTATCATCATCAAAGCAATTGAATGCAACACCGTTTTCCACCCCCGAAAATAGCAGTTTACTGCTTATTATTTCCGTTTTGAATCCCGATTCCGTAAGTGTACGCGCCTGATGATAATATGTTCTATCATCTTTTGGCAGGTGTCCGGATGTGATAAAAGAGACTTTCATAATTCACGAAAAACGACCGGACGAAAATAGCAAATTTTCATCAACTCTTAACCTTCATTGTCAGGTTGATTTCCGGATGACTTTTTAGGGAGATTTCCGAAAGAGAATCTCAAAAGGCCGAGAGCCACGGAAACGGTCGGTTTATTTTGGTCGAAGTAAGTTGCCACATCACGGATTGCAAATCCCAGTTCCCACATAAAACTGCTATTGTTGAACGGGAAAAACGAAATCCCCATGGGAATGGCATAACCTGTTTCGCCTCCGTAAATAAAACCGGCAGAGAACCTCATCCATTTTACAGGCATAAGCCTTGTCCCCAACCCGAACATTGTTTTGGTGTAAGCTCCGGGTGCCGTTTTGTTCATCGGGACATAAACATCGGTTCCGAATTCATATTTGTTTTTTAAAATGTATGCCGCTCCGAATCTCATATTCATCGGCAAATCGGTTGTGTAGCTCTCGGCGCCTTCCCAGCCTCCCCATTTCAGATTCTCGAAAGTGCCTACATTTTGAAGATCGAAAATGCTGTAACTGTCCAATCCTTC
>Ga0256841_1000642_pt1 | contig 34708 bp, 23 predicted proteins | sample 356308metaG_FD_185971 | JGI IMG/M metagenome (GOLD analysis project Ga0256841, IMG submission 185971) | Hydrothermal vent microbial communities from Mid Atlantic Ridge, Atlantic Ocean - 356-308 | ecosystem: Environmental > Aquatic > Marine > Hydrothermal vents | place: Atlantic Ocean: Mid... | reverse complement strand
TATGATTCGAGTTGGACAAATTACAATAATAATAACAGCCCATTGATCGGTCTTGGAAGTAATGAAGGCTATGTAGTCGGGACCGGGCTGGCTGTGGACGATGAAAACAATATCTGGATGGGGATTTACCTTGCCGAAGACCCACACGCAGTTTTCGTTCTTTCTCCTGATTCCACTTGGGATGAGATTCAGCTTTCCGATAACGGACTGCAGTCGAATACCTTTTTGCGCATAAAAATTCGGGGGCATAAGGCTTTGTTTTCAACTGAACAAGGTTTCGATTTGCTCGATTATGGGACGGATATTCAGGATAAAACCGATGACAGCTGGATACATTTCGATAAATCGGATGGATTATACTCCAGCACTATTCTCGACTCCGATATCGATGAATCCGGTTATATATGGATAGGAACCGAGGGCGGACTGTATTTCTACGATCCGGAATTCGATTGGTTGGATAGCCTTTCGCTTCCTTTTGGATATGGTCCCGCGGTCAAAGCAATCGAAATAGATGGGTTGGGAAATAAATGGATTGGGACCGGAAGCGGATTATTGAAACTGTCTCCTGACAACGACAGCTGGACTGCTTATACAACCGAAAACAGCTATTTGGTCAATGATAATGTATTATCGTTGAATATGGAACAATCCTCCGGTTTACTTTGGATAGGGACCGGCGGTGGTATCTCTCGTTTCGATACAGGTTTTGAAAAACCGAGCGGAAACCTCTCCCAAATAGGGGTTTACCCAAATCCGGCCGGTCCTCGTTTTTCCGATAAAGTTTATTTTTCGCGGGTTCCTTACGGCGCCAAAATCTCCATCTATAATATCGCTGGGGAGAAAATCATCGAGTTTACAGGTGGAACGAAGGGGGGGACAACCTCTTGGGATTATCGCAATAGTTCGGGAAAATCCTGCGCTGGCGGAGTTTATATCTATTACATCACAACCGCTGATAATGAGTTTTCCTCGACAGGGAAATTCGTTCTTATTAAGTAGGTGGTAGTTGAAAGATTATATTGAGCATTATCGCCGTGATGGTGATTATTTCGATTATAATCAGGAGATGAGTAAGGGGCGGGTGGAAGTGGAAAGGCGGCGTGGGGAGGCGATTTTAAGTGTTTTGAAATCGTTAACGGGGGGAGTTGTATTAGATATCGGAAGCGGATCCGGGAAATTGGTAAAATCGATTGCGCAGCGTGGTTTTACCCTCTTTCCCGTGGATTTATCATATAGGAATTTATTTGGATTAAATCATATCAATAAAATATATCCTGTTTTGGCGGATGGTTATCATCTTCCCTTTGCGAAGAATAGTTTCGATGCGGTAATACTCTCATCGATATTGGAGCATTGTGAAAAGTCGGGAGCGATGCTTTCCGAGGCGAATTATATACTTCGACCCGGGGGGTTGGCGATAGTAGTAACTCCCTATAAGGAGCGCATCGTTTATCATCAATGTATCCATTGTAATAAATTGACTCCCGCCTATGCCCATCTGCAAAGTTTTGATGAGAATAAGTTGGGGGAAATCTTTCAATCAAGCGGGCTTGAGGAAATCAAATGGTTTGTCTTTGCTAATAAGGGATTGGATGTTTGTCGGCTTAATATCCTGCTCTCGTTTTTACCTTATCGGCTTTGGCGCATATTCGATTCACCCGCAAATTATATAACAAAGAAAGCTGAATACATTCTAATGATGGGGGTCAAAAAGGGTTAACATTTCGGTTTATCAGTATGTTGGAAATTAAGAAAATCAGCCTGGGTGAATACGGGAATTGGGATAAATTCCTGGATTCCGAAGCGCCATACAATCTATTCAGTCGTTCCGACTGGATTATTATGATGGCTGATGTCTCCGGTGCTGAGCCTATAATTTTAATTGGTGAATACGAGGATAAAATAATCGGCGGATTGGCAGGAGTGATAACGAGGCGTTTTAATGTGCGGATTTTTGAACCGCCGATTTTTACGCCTTATAACGGAATGGTTATCGCTCATAGGGATTCCATCGCTATTGGAAAAGCGGAGATAAGTAATAGTATTATTAAAGGTGCGAGGGAACATAGTGATAGGCTTTATATCTCTAATTTCCCTCGAGTAAATATTGCAAACCCTGAAATTAAAAGCGGTTATATTTCTTATCCTCGATATACGAGCATAATCGATTTAACCTCGGTGGAAAGGGTTAAAAGCAGATTAAAAAAGGATGTGAGAAATAAGATAAACAAAGCCAACAAATCCGATATTATCATCAGCGAGGATTTTAAACAGGATGTATTGCTGTCATTGTTGAAAGAAACCCTAAAAAGGACGAATGTGCGAACCTCTGTTAGCGAGACGGCTTTGCTTCGTTCTTTGGAGTATTTTCATAAACGGGGATGGATGTCGATTTATTTGGCATCGAAGGGTGGGAAATATGGAGCGGGAACCGCTGTACTTAAATTTAATGGAATTGCTTATAGTTGGCTTTTGGCAACCGATCCGAATTATTATAGGTATGGAATTACCCCTAAACTTTCTTTCGATGTATTATTGAGATTGTCCGAAGAAGGTTTCAACGAGTTTGATTTTATGGGTGTGAATTTGCCCGGAGTCGGTCGGTTCAAAGAATCCTTCGGCGGAGATAGGGTCGGTTATTATGTGCAGGATATCGCATTCAATGCCAAGGCGAAGCTATACCGTTTTCTTCAGCGGGTGAAAAACAGATGAGCGAAAATATGGTATCAATTTGTATTCCCGCGAAAATAAAACATCGAAAGAGATTAGAATATGCGTTGAGTTTTATAGGGACGAATTTGGGAGTGAAATTTGTTCGGCGCGAAAAAGATGCGCATATATATTATGGCGAATCCAACAAAGCTACCTCGAAAAAAAACATTTTCGTTCCCTATGATGAGGGATTGTTGAAAGGCGATTTGCCTCCTTTTTGGTATAAGGTTAAGGAAAAGCTGATTTTAAGTTCCGCTGAATTCGATGTAAACCTCGATTCGATATATGGGCGAGACGGCGAGGCCATTACATTTAATTTCGATATATTTGCCGAGATATTTTACATAATTTCGAGAAGTGAAGAATATTATTCCCCAAAACTGGATAAACATAATAGATTCCCATACTCCGAATCCGTCTTATATAAAAGCGGCAGCTTACGCTCTCCTGTTGTCGATTATCTCTTGGAAGATTTTAGAGAAGCGCTTTTGGAATTTGGGGTGTCCTGCGAGGATATTAGAACCCCCACGGCGATATTATCTCATGATGTGGATCAACCTGTTCGCTCGGTAAAGGGTTCCGTAAAACTATTGTTTGTCGGCGGATTCGGTGTCATTCGGGGTTTGCGGGGCTTAGCGGATTCCATCGGTAGTCGAATTCTCGGGCGCCCCAATCCCTTTTGGAATTTCAACAAATATGCAGACAGCGAGGAATCGCAGGGGTTTCGCAGCACCTTTTATTTTGCTAATCCTCTCAATCGCTCCCCTTATGATCCCAAATATGATATCGGGGAAAAGGCTTTTATGGATCTTATAAGCTCCCTATGCGATAGGGGATTTGAAATCGGACTTCACAGTTCATACAATAGTTTATCAGCGGGAGGGGATGTTGCTTTGGAGAGGGCGGATTTTATCAAAAAAATCGGAGTTCAAATATCAGGGAATAGGGGACATTATTTAAGGCTGAATATATCCGATTCCTTTCGGCGATTGTTCGAAGCTGGTTTTTCGTATGATTCCTCATTGGGCTATTCATCAGTAATAGGTTATAGAGGTGGAACAGGATTGCCGTTTTGTGTATATGATTTCGAGAACGATGATTATCTTCCTTTGGTGGAGATACCTTTTACCGTAATGGATGGCGCCCTTTTTTCGGAAATGGGCAGAGGAACAGTTGATGATATTCTCGAGGGATTGATAACGGACACTAAAAAACTTCGCGGGACTATCGGATTTTTATGGCATATACGAACCGCATATCGCAATGATTACCCCGGATGGTTCGAAGGTTATGCTCGAGTCCTGAAGCTTTTACGCGAAAATAACTTCAGAGTAATTCCCCCCTCTGCGTTGGCTCGGGAATACTTGAAGAGCGTAAAGCGATATACCGTAAAACTATCTGAATAATCCTTGAAATAAATATTCGTATCTGCTATTATAAGCAGACGATACTCGAACTTTTTTTGGAGAATGGTATGCTTTTAGGCGCACATATGTCTATCTCCGGCGGTGTATATAATGCCATTAAAGCTGGTGTGTATTTCAATTGCACTGCTATCCAGATATTCACGAAAAGCTCCAATCAATGGAAGGCAAGGGAGTTGAAAAGTGATGAGATTGATAAATTTCTGAAAATAAAAGATGAAACCGATATGGCGGTAGTTGCTCACGATTCATATTTGATAAATCTCGGTTCACCAAAGGCGGATTTGTTGGAGAAATCCCGGGAAGCTTTTTCGGAGGAATTACGGCGGTGTGAAGTTTTGGATATCCCCCATCTTGTTATGCATCCCGGAAGTCATACCGGAGTTGGAGAGCAAAAGGGGTTGGATACGATTGTGGAATCGATTGATTTCCTTCATTCCAAAACTCCCGATTATAAGGTCTCTATAACGCTCGAAACGACCGCCGGACAGGGGACCAATCTCGGCTATGAATTTGAACAACTGGCATATATCATCAATAAAGTTGAGCAGGGAGATCGATTGGGGGTTTGTCTTGACACCTGCCATATCTTTGCCGCCGGTTATGATATCAGGGACAAAAAGTCGTATGACAGGACTATGAAACAATTCGATGAGACTATCGGAATAGAAAAACTAAAAGTCATTCATATGAATGACTCCAAAAAGGATTTGGGAAGTAAAGTAGATCGTCATGAACATATCGGCTTGGGTTTTATAGGTGAAGCCCCGTTTGGATTTTTCTTAAATGACAAGAGATTAAAAAATCTCCCTTTCATTTTAGAAACGCCCAAAGGGGAAGATGGAGAAATGGACAGGGTAAACCTCGCTAAATTAAGGAACTTGATAAAAAAATGAAAACTATAAAAATCGTCGTTATTTTAATCTTGGCTTTATATTCCTATGCCGCAGCCGGTGTAGATTTTGAATTCAAGGTTGCCGAACAGGATACCGCGATAAACAAATCGGTTGTGGTTTTTAAGGACAATGTTCCGATGCAGGAAGCGAAAACATATCATTTTTTCACAGGTCCTTTAACTATTACCCTCTATACTTTGGACAAAACCGATAATGGTATCAATTCCCAAATCGAGATAAGCACATTGCCGCCAAATATTATAACCTCATCCCGTAAGGCTCTTTTGAAGTATGATAATAAGTTGCTGTTTGAAATCGGTGGTAAAAACAAGAGTGTATATAGGGTGGAAATGTCAGCGCATAAGAATTCGTCCCCCCCCCCTAAAAGCCTCCCGGATATAAAGTGGGCCCAAGATGAATCTTTTCATTTTAAGTATTCTTATATAAAAGGGACCATAGCCGATTACCATCTGCCGTATTACAGTGCTTATTTGGAAAAGGTGGATAAATTTTTAAAGAAATGGATGATGATAAAATACTCCGGCAAATTGGGATATACATTTTATTACGATTACAACCCCGATGTTTATTGGGACAGGGTATTCCCCGTTTCTTACGACCCCACCTATAAAAGAATGGCGGTCGTTTACAGCAATAAAAACCCCACGATAACTGCAACTTTACTTTCGGCATTCCTGTTTTACTACGACTGGGGATATTCGCATCCGTTTTTGGTTTGGGGAATCGCGGGATATTTCGACCAGCCTGATTTTTTCGCTTCGCAACTTCGGGCGAAAGGCGTAAATATCGATCCTCAAAACTATTTCAAATCCCGATTGAAATGGAAAGGAAATCCGAATGAGTATATGCCTTTTATCGCTAGTTTTACGAAGTTCATTTTCGATGGTCTCGATTTGGATAAATTCAAAAAGCTGTATCTGTCATCTACCGATATTACGGATTTGAAATCGGCAATAGAAGAATCATACGGCGAATCATACGAGGAGATAAAGGATGATTGGTTGCGGATGCTCGATGGCTATGATGCGAAAAGTTCCGACATAGGCGACTATGCGGAATTGGAGTATTATTCTTTGCATGATTATAAGCGGGCGCTTCCTTTGTATGAGCATTTGCATAAAAGATACCCCAAAGATGCCGATAATGCTCTTTTGTTGGCACGCTGTTATTACGATTTCGGCAGATATTCCGATGCCGCTCGGATATATCGCCAATTGATCAATACCTTCGGCGAGACCGCCCAGTATCGTTACCTATTGGGCAATGCCTTATATAGCTTGGGCGATTATAAATCCGCTTTTGAGAATTATCGAAAATCCGTTAAAATAGACAGCACTTACAATTATGCGTATTTGAAATTAGCTCAGATGCTTTATGGGGATGGTAAATATCGAAAAGCGGCGGAGAATTTCAGGCTTTCTCTTGGTTGGGCTCCCGAGGGGGACATATATTCGGAAATATATCTCGGTTGGGCTGACGCTTTGCGAAAAATAGGTAAAACAAGCGAAGCTGATTCCCTTGCGGATTTGGGGATATATTTTGCTCGCAACAAACTCCAATCATCTCCCGATGTTTTGTTGTATCACCTGCTTTATGGTGAGGCGCTCCTGTATAACAATCAACCTGACAGCTCTATGGTGCAGTTCTCCTTGCTAAAGCGCGATGAGAATCGTGAGTTTTACATCGGGCGCACATATCTCGATATCGGAAAGGCTTATGATTTAATGGGCAAACATAAAAGCGCTCGTAAATATTATCGCCTTGTTATTAAGGGAAAAAGCGCCGCTTATCACAAAGAAGAAGCTAAGAGACTGCTAAAATAAAGGAACAACATCTACTGTTGATTGTAAAACAAATCTGATGAACATTTCCAATTTCGGTAATTGATACGATGTGGAGCTTCTTAAATCCAGCAGCCCTGTTCGGGCTATTTGCCGCCGGCATACCACTGATTCTTCATCTACTTTCCCGTCGGCGGGTAAAAATCGTTGAGTTCTCCTCGGTGGAATTCCTCAACAAGATGAAACAGACTAAGCTTCGTTATATCCGTTTGAAGGAGATTCTGCTATTAATTATACGAACCTTGATAATTGCTTTTATAGTTTTGGGGTTTTCGAATCCGATATACAGGGGGAAAACTGGCACGGGTTATGGATCTTTTTCCACAGTTATCCTTTTGGACGATTCTTACAGTATGTCACGGCGAACCCCCTTCGGCACCCTTTTTGAGACGGCTGTTTCAAAAGTCTCCGATATATTGGAAAAAAATAAGCTTGGGGATGAAATCGCGGTACTGCCGTTTTCCAAATCGTCGGACCCGAAATACGACTTCCTTTCCCCGGACCCGGATTATTTTCTTCGCCTGCTCCCGGAAATTAAAGCGGTTCCCGATACAACCGAGACTTCATCGGCTATTATGAGCGGGGTTAATTTACTTGGAAAAGCAAACAATATGAATCGCGAATTGGTGATAATTTCCGATTTCAGTAAATGTGGTTGGGGGTTCAACGAGGATATCAAAAGAGCATTGAAGAATTTTGGAGGTAATGTGCTTTTGGTGGAGGTAGGAGATGATGTTGTTGAGAATTTATGCTTAACTGATGTTAACTTCGGTGGGCGCATAATCCAGCCGGGGGTGGGTTTCGAGATTGCAGCTTCAGTTAAAAATGGGACTGATAAACATATTAATAAGGAACTACTTGATCTTTATCTCGATGGCGCGCGGGTCTCCGAAACTGAATTTTCATTAAAGCCATTGGAGGATAGGGAGATCGATATAGCGGCGGTCGTTAGAACTTCGGGAATACATTATGGGTATGTCGAACTTCAGGAGGATGCTATTCCTATTGATAACCGTAGGTATTTCTCCTTTAAGGTGCCAAAATCAATCAAGCTTTTAATTGCCGGTGATGATGACAAATTGCTTGAAAGGATAAAGTTAGCCTCCTCTCCTCCGGGAATAATCAAGAGCCATATTGAGGTGAAAAAAGAAGCCATCTCCAAAATAATTTCTATGGGCATCGGGGATTATGACGCTGCCATCTTTGTGGATTACAAACCAAATAGCATTTTGGCACAGAAAATAAAATCGTTTGTCGATAAAGGGAAAGGAGTTTTTATTATATCTTCGCGCGGCATCGATGCAATAAAACTATCCAATGATCTTTCTACAATCGGATTTCCCTTTTCCATCGATGAGGAATTAGCGGCGGGTGCGGGATCATTTTTCAAATTAGGTGATTTGGACATCAGCCACCCGATATTTTCCGTTTATCGTGCCTCTATGCAATCCGGAAGGCAGTTTGAGCTTCCGAATGTAACCTTTAGGTCGGCTTATACTATTAAGGTTAATGGGAGGATACAGACTCCCGCTTTACTGAAGGGGGATAAGCCTCTATTAGTTACAGCCAAGTCAGGGAGTGGATATTTGGCATTTTCTACCGCTTCTTTTTCGTTGAATAATTCCGATATCTCCTCGAGTTCCATATTCCTGCCCTTGATACAGAGGATGGCGGAATATTTAGCAGCCGGCGAGGGAAATTTCGGGAAAGGATTTTTGGTAAACGAGTCCGTGCAGATTAATATCGGTCGGGATTTCAGCGGAACTGCCGTTGGGGTGGTTACCCCCTCGAAAGAACATTTCGATATCCAGCCGAAAGAGGGCCCATCAGGGAATATTGTTAATTTTAATTCCGCATCCTATCCCGGGATTTACTTTGTGGAATCCGCCGATACGATCGTTGCAGCTTTTGCGGTAAATGTGGACACGAGGGAATCTGAAATCAGCCCCGCCGATGAGGAAATAATATCATCTATGATGCCGCTCGGTAGATTCAGGGTTATAAGCAAAGATGATGACACTGCAAAAGCATTGGAACACTTCAGGATCGGCTATGATTTCACCACCGCATCTTTCACTCTTGTTTTGGCTTTGCTTTTAATTGAGATGCTTCTCGCCGGTCGATGGCGTATGGCTAAGGTTGGGAGGGCTAAACACCTATGACTTTGAATCTGCCCGCAAGGGAACATATTGCCCGAATACCCACGCCCATTGAACCGTTGAATTATCTTCCTTTTAGTATTAAGGCTGAGTATAAAATTTATATCAAAAGAGATGATTTGACCGGCAATGTTTTGCAGGGTAATAAAATTCGTAAATTGGAATATTTCCTTGCTGATTCCAAAACTAAGGGTGCTGACACTTGGTTGACCTGCGGAGGCTTGCAATCGAATCATTGCAGGGCGACCGCAAGGCTTGCCTCAATAACCGGGCTAAAATCCATCCTGTTCCTTAGAGGGGAGAAACAGGATATACCGCAGGGGAATTATCTCTTGGACCAACTTGTCGGTGCGGAGATAAAATTTGTTTCCGATAAGGAATATTTTCACATTGATGCGATTATGGAGGAATATTCCGATCGGTTAAAAAGGGAAGGTTTCAATCCGTATATAATTCCTGAAGGCGGTTCCAGTTCTCTCGGCTTGTGTGGTTATTTCAACTGCTACGGTGAAATAAAAAAGCAGTTAGAGGAAATGGAAATCGGAATCGATTATATTATTACAGCCGTTGGTTCCGGGGGAACTTATGGAGGTCTTTTGGCGGGAGCGAAATATTTCAGGGATGATATCGAGATAATAGGGATAAATGTTGGCTATACTTCAGATTATTTTGTCGATAGAATTTTCGGCTACCTTCGCGAATTCAATGATAAGTATGTAAGCGGGTTAAAAATCCGTCCTTCGGATATACATATTATCGATGGTTATGTCGGTGATGGATATGCTTTGAGCAGGAGAGAAGAGTTGAGTATGATTTTGGAGATGGCTAATCGGGGTGGTTTGATTTTGGATCCGGTTTATACCGGGAAAGCATTTTTTGGTTTGCTCGATGTTCTCCGCAAGCGAATTATTCCCGAAGGTTCAAGCGTATTATTTATGCATACCGGCGGAATTTGGGGATTAATGTCGATAGGGGATAGGTTCGTGAAATATAATTTAATGTAAAAATGACTTGCTAATATTATGAAGTTATTTGCATATTTTCATTAAAAAGCCTGTTTTGTTATTTAAAAAATAACCGGTTGAGAATACAATTAAAAGGAACTTCGCAACCTTTTAGCGTTGTTATATAAATAGAAATAAGAAAGTTAGGCGATATGAGATACATCCCCCCTATAATTGACTTGTTCGTTGATCCTTCGGGCATAACTATTGCTGATAATATTATCAGCAAATGGTTAAATCCGAAAGCGAGGAGGTGCTGAAATGTTGACCAATGGAATAAAACCCGGATTCTCTGATGACAAGCTAAAAAAGATTAAAGATCCCAAAATAGGCAGGGATGATAGTGGTTATTATATTTATACCACTAATGAAAATGTGAAGGTTTACTTTGGCGATTACTATGGATTTTTGGAGAAAACCGAAATTAAAGCACAGAAAGCGCTTGCCGACCTCCGTAAAAAGATAAAAGAATGCCCTGTCGATTATGAGGAAACCCTTTCATACCTTCGCGCTAAAAAGATTATAGTTGAACAACTTTTACTGAATATTTATAAATACTACTCTGATTCTGTTAATTTAAGCGCAATAATGAGCCCCTGGTGTTTCGGCACCGTTGTTTTGGAAAAGATTGAAATTTACAAAGATAAACTATCCAAAGGACAGATTCACGACCCCAACATACCCGATTATCCTTATTTCGTTTTGCGATATATTGATGAAATTTACAAAGCTGTCCTCCTTGAGATTTTCGAATTCCCCGATAAGGCGTTCTCGATGCGCTGGCAGTATACCGAGCTTCTTAAACGCTATAGTAAAGTCCTCTCGAATATCAATATGAGTCTTCAAAGTGTGGTTATGATGTTGAAGAATTCCGGCGGGATTTAGAAGAAATCGATTATAATTTCCCCCGTTTAAGCCCATCCTTTGAGATGGGCTTTTTTGTGTAAAACCCCGATAAATCAAATATAAAATTTTTGGATATTAAATATACTTGCGATAATAAGTATTTCATTGACTTATACAATTTGCTTTGTTATCCTAATTAAAAATTACGAGATTTGCTTTTTATTGATTTATCAATCAAGGGATTACTTCCTTAGGAGGTGCGAGATTGTTGGTAAAAAGGATTTTAAGCCTAATTGCAGTAATCGCTTTTATCGGTTTAGGCGGAAGCTTATCTTTGGCTGGTAATTTAACAAAGGAGGTAAAGATGTCTATACGGGTAGGAAAAGAAGCGCCGGATTTCGAGGCAACCGCTTTTTATCAAGGAGGCTTCAAAAAGATCAAGCTCTCTGATTTTCGGGGGAAATGGTTGGTCCTATGCTTTTATCCCGGGGATTTTACTTTTGTCTGACCGACCGAATTGAGCGCAGTTGCGTCGAAATATGATGAACTAAAATCTCTGGATGTTGAGGTTCTCTCTTTAAGTACGAACAGCGAGTTTACGCACTTAATATGGCAGGAAGAAGAGTTGTCCAAAATGGTAAAGGGTGGTATCCCATTTCCAATGCTTTCGGATGCGGGTGGAAAAATCGGGACTATATATGGGGTTTACGATGAAGATGCCGGAGTTGATATTCGGGGAAGATTTATAATTGATCCCGACGGCATTGTTCAGGCAATGGAGGTGTTAACTCCGCCTGTGGGTAGAAATGTAACGGAATTAATCAGGCAGTTGAAGGCTTTCCAATATGTCCGTAAAACAGGAGAAGCTACGCCTTCCGGTTGGCAGCCCGGCAGGCCAACCTTGAAGCCGGGACCCGATTTGGTTGGGAAAGTGTGGAAGGTTTGGAAGCCGGAAAATGCATTTTAATAGTGATAGAATATAAAATCGTTTGATAGCGAAAGTATTTAATCTATGGGACGGATTAGTTTATTCGTCCCATTTCAATTTGCATCCTCCGATGTTAAAATAAGAGCATTACTATCCCCGCGAGAATAACAACCACCAAATTGTCATCCAATTTCATAGAATATGCCTCCGCTATGGTGGCGGTAAAGGCTCCTGCCAATCCCGATCCCGTATTTATTCCGGGTGCAACCCCGACGACGAATAAACATGTTGTGAAAAATGCAATACTCCCTTCCAATGTTTTGTGAGTCCCGGGCAGCCGTACGTGTCCCCATTTTCTTCCTATTAATGCCGCCGATACATCACCCAAAATTACAAACCCCATTACGGCAGCGGCTTCGGGAATATCTAAAAAGCAAATCGCCAACAAACCTGCTAAAAGTATGTAAAATGCTCCGCTAAACCCTTTATGTTCGTGGTCTCTCAATACGGGACCGATTAATTTTTTGAAGAATGCTTTTCCGGGTAGCCCCCATATTCTTGTTAAGTCGATGTAAGCGGCGATTAAAAAAGTAAAAATTAAAACAGTAATGGAGATATGCTTCCCGAATAAATGATAGCCTATAGGTATTGATAAAGAACATAAGTGTATAAGTTTGCGGTATAGCTCCTGACGATAACTGATTGCCATTTTTCGCGCTAATGCTTCATTTTGGAATTAGTCTTTTGTTTAATAAAGGCGAAGTGGGAAATATTGCCAATAAAAAAAGCGGCTGTAAGCCGCTTTTTTTACCGTGTCTTACAGTATATTTATTGTTTAACAGGGACTAATTTCGGTTGCTCCGCTTTGTATGTAATAACATATTCATCGAGCAGTTTGTTATTTATCTTTATCTTAGCGTTTTTCTTAAGTTTTGCAATGTATTCGTCATTGGCTTTTTGATCGGCTTCCTTTCGTAGTTTGGTTTTGATTCTATTCTTGACCTGCTCGAAAGTTTTTGAATGCTTACGGCTGACCAATTTGATGATATGCCATCCCCATTCCGTCCTAACCGGCGGGGATACTTCGCCAACCTTCAAAGAATTAGCCGCATCCCAGAACGCTTTGGGCATTTCCCTTTCAGAAATGAAATCGAGGTCATAAGCGACTTCTCTAATTTCAGGCTCCCCGGGATAATAGCGCTTCGCCATTTCCACAAAATCCGCCCCGGCTTCAATTGAGTCGTAAACAGCCTTCGCCATTGCCGAATCGGTAAAAATGATGTGATAGACATGGAGAGGTTTATCGACAATGAACTCATCGATATGTTCGTTGAAGTAAGCCTGTAATGCGGAATCGCTGGGTGAGAAATCCTTAGCCGTTCGTAGATCATCGACCCTGAGCTTTGCTTGGGAACGGGTATATTGATCCCCTTGAGCGACTACAGTGCTGTCGTTGAAATATCCCTTTTTGCGGGCTATCTGGACGAGTAGGTCGTTTAAGGATAGCGTCTTGATCATATCCTCTTTATCATCCATCGAAAGACTGTCAAGTCCCTTAAAACGCATATATTTCGGCTTTTGCTCTTTGTAAGTCGAGAATAAAATCGTATCTACATCATTAACCGTAGCCACCCACTCACTGCCCTTATAAGTCGTATCCTCATCGTTGGCTAATATATCCGTATTAAAAACGAATTTCGCCGCATTTTTTATACTGTCCACATATGATTGCGCCATTTCCCTTTCGAGGCGGGCCTTCTCAGTCTGTTTAATCTGCTCCAAACGGGCATCGTCGAACGGTTTTACCTCTTTCGATTTACGGTCGGTAACCTTGATGATGTGATAACCGAATTTGCTCTTAATCGGTTTTGAAATTTCTCCAACTTTCATTGAAAAAGCGACATCTTCAAATTCTTTCACCATCCTGCCACGGGTGAAAAAACCTAAATCGCCGCCGCGGGCTGCCGAACCGGGATCATCTGAATATTTCTTTGCCAATTCCGCAAAATCAGCGCCGTTGATAGCCTTCTTATAAATTTTATCGGCAAGTTTTTTCGCTTTGCGTTCCGCGATTTTCAATTTCTTTGGATTATTGGCAGCTTCGGTGGAATCTATATCAACCTTGATTAGAATATGGCTTGCGCGAACCTGCTCCGGGTTTGTATAACGGTTGATATTTTCGTCATAATATTTTTTCGCGTCGTTATCACTGACGAAGACATTATCCGCTATTTCCTTTTGATACATCAGTTTTAAGACGGATTTTGATAAATAATCATCCCTTTTCTTTTGAAATTCCGGATTTGATTTTAAGTCGTTATAAATGGAGTCGACCTGTTGGCTGATCAATTCATTTTCAATCATCTCATCGAGAATGGATTTCTTTATTTCTTTATCTTTTTCCGGGGTGGTACTCATAATATGCTTCTCTTTCATTACCGAATCGTAGGTAGCATAGTAAATAGGTTCCCCGTTGACATAGGCTATTATAGGCCGGCCTTCGATATTCCAGGTAGATCCACAGGATGATATTATCATCGCCGACAATCCCAATAAAATGATAATCAAAGGCGTGATATTTTTGTGTAGTTTCATATTTATTTCCTTTATGTTTTGCTTTATTTATTTGCTAACTAACTACCAATCTACAATCAGAGCTATCGCATTTTATCCTTGATATTTTCGATAGACCTAAATCCATTATAGATTGAAATTCATATTAGGAAAAGTAATCCCCAAAAACAAGTTAAAATATTCCGGTGAGATTAAGGCGATAAGTATTATCGAGATAGCTATTACTTAAATAAGCAACATCGACAACAAACTTCTTTAACCTTATCCCCGCTCCGGCAGTGAAATCTCCTCTGTACGAACCGATCCTTCCCGCTATAATATCCTTATATTTAATCTCGCCGCCAAACATAAAATCGGAGGATGCGCCGCCTAAAGAAAGCTGTGCGGATTTATCCCGATGCTCAAACTTTATGGATGCGTCTCCGCTCAATAAAAGGGTGAATCTCGATTTGGTAAATCCATATCCGAGTCCTAACTTCAAATTCGGGTAAATCGACTCGATAGTGCCTGTCGAATAGGAAAGAAATGTCGCACTTGCATCCTTTAAAACCGCTCCGACCTGTATCCTCTTGAAAAGCTTTGTCTTAAGACCTAAATCGAACCCCATCCCAAAAGCATTTTCATCAGCTAGTTTACGATAAATGATTTTTGCGGTTATTCCGATTGCGGTTTCCTTTTTCCATTTAGTCCCATAGGAAGCTAATGCGGTATAGTCGGCGTGGCTTGTTGTTTTCAGGACGGTATAAATGTTCCCATCGTAGGGATTTATGCCGGCGTAATCGGGGTTATTCGACAATTGAGTAATCTTTATATCCCCTCCGCCGAGGCGTATCAGCGCCAGTCCCAAGGCAGCATCTTTGCCTTTGACAGGTAATGTCCCGCCGATGAAATCGTGATTAATTAACGAACCGAAGGTTTCGGTATGCATAAAGGTTAATGATTTTTGTTTTGATGAGGATAATCCTGCGGGGTTATAAAAGGGTGCGGTAGCATCTTCGACTATTGCGGTATATGCTCCGCCCATTCCAAGTGACCTTGCCGATACACCTAACTCCAAAAATTCGCCGGAGTACTTGGCGGCTTCGGCAGTTGATACCATTAACGAGATTGCTATTAAGGCAATAAAAATACATATAAAATGGGAAGTCCGTATCGACATAAAAAATCAGCTTGCTTTTAGGTAAATTAATTTCCTCAACAGTTCTGTCAATAAAAAAATCCCTTTATTATAAATAATACCGCTTGATTTCTTAGAAATATTAAACGGCGGAGCTGTCCCGATGTTCCGGTTTTCCGGGAGGGATAAAGGGTATTTTGGTAGAATATGCAATTATTTTTTATCGGCTTTCTTTTTACAATTCCCGGTTTCGGGATTACAAATCTTTCCATCCGTACAGGATTTGACGGCGGTTTTGTTTGGTTTTCCCTTTATCTTTTCGCCTTTGTCGGGGCAACCGTTTCCGTTGCTTTTATGTTCTCCTTCGGCACGGATTTTGCCGATTTGGGCGGTATAGCCTGCTTTGACTACTGCTTTTACCAATTGTTCATTGGTTACTTTGCCATCTTCAATCTTGACGGTGGCTTTGGACTCATCGATATTTACCTTACAATCCTTGACCCCATCCAAGGATTTCAGCGAATTGCTGATTTTATTCGCACATCCCAAACAGGACATCCCTTCAATGTTTATTGTAATAGTTTTCAATGGTGTCTTATGGTTGGTGACATTGTTTGTTGTTTGGGCGTAAATAGGGATTGAGGTAAATGCCAAAAGTGTCATTAAGGTTAGGATGGTTAGAATTCTCCTCATTTCTCCTCCGAAGGGTTTGATTAAATTTTTTTTATTTGTTGACTTATTAATATGGTATTAAAGTATTAAAAACTAATATGTATCATCTAAATTAAAGCCAATATGTTATTCGATATTCTGTTATTCAATTTCTTTCAATTCGCCCGTTTCAAAATCATATAAACCGATTTTGCTTTCACCAGGTATCTCTTTCAGTAAACTTATTGGAATTGAGATTTTCACATCGTTATATTTTGGATTTTCTTGAGATAAACGCCTTCCAGTATAGGCCAATCCATTCATACGAGGGTGGAAAAAGACCAGTTCAACGAAAAATTCCTCATTGTTATGCCCAATATCTATTCCCTTCGATCCAGGCAATATAACCTTCGCGTAGCGGTCCATGTCTATCATAAGTTTCCCCTCGTTTTCGAATGATAATTCGGATGGAGCACTAGATACTGAATTTAATAGCTTTTCTATAGCCATAATCGTTTTGCGATTAATGTTTAAATTTCGTTCGTGTTTAGATAAATCAACAGCCTTTTCTATTGTTTGTTCCAATATAGATTCGCTTAATATGTGTCCGGACAATCTTAGACTTCCATATACCTGGTCATAAATAGAAATGAATTTATCTCCTTTATGAATTATCCCCTTATTGGCTCTGAACTTATCACATGCAAAATCTATATCACGCCTTTCAAAAGGAATAAGCATTAAAAATGCCTCGAACAAAAGATTGGCAATAATATCGCAGTGTACATTTGGGTTATTAAAGATTGGATGCGAGAGAATTATTCCGGTGGTAAAATAATTTCTGGTAAATCTGGACTGATCGAAATAAAGCCCCAAAGATCGATTTAAAGGATATTTTATGTTTATTTTATTTGGACCCCTGAATTCCTGAAATCCAATAATAGCCTCCCTAATTTGTAAGTTGCATTCCGCCGCTATGAGGTCACCGTATTTTTGACTAATAAAAATATTACCTAAAGTTAGGTTCGGGAAAACGAGCGTAGGAATCATCGAAGGTTTAGACATATATTTCTTTTCTTTTCGTACTTCTACTATTCTGGAACTGATCCGGACGCGATACACTCTATATGATTTTGTAGTATAATAATATATAGCACCAGGGTATGCTTCCCGCATTAATTGACCATAGGATAAAGATCCTTTATATTCCTCATGTGGCCCCTTTTTGTATTTAACCCGAAACTGGATGTCTGTGTCCCTTAATGGAAATGTGTGGTTTGGGTCATCGACGGCTTGTGCTTTCATATTTTGAAGCTCTGTTGGGATCTCCCCAATGCGCTCTGATCTACAGAGCCCCATAAAGCCACTTGGCCAGTCGATAGAGCTTTCAAAATCCGATATTTGGTCCATATTTATCGATGTACAAATTTGATCGTGTTCTCCTCCGTGCCTCGCCAAACATAAAGTGTGTATATATTGGATTCGCGGATTTTTCAGATACAATGCTCCCTCTGAAAGAGGCATATTCAACAATTGTTTTGGATTTCTAAATATGCTCTCATTGTAGATATCGCCTGTGTTTATAATTATTACTTCACCTTTAGATTGCCTGGCTATCCGCCCGATTCTTTGGTAGAGGCTTGTAGCTGAATGTGGTACCCCAAGTAAAACGCCAAGAGTTAGATACGGGATATCAATACCAAGTTCTAATGCGCTAGTGCTTACGACGCCCGTTAGCATCCCTTTAGTCAGTCTCTCTTGTATAGTTATCCTATCATTTTCTTCATATCCTGCTCTATACGGTAAAATATTAAGTTCTCTTAGATGATTAACTCCAAAATCATCATCCTCCTTGTCATTTGTAGAAATGCGTGAAATTATTGAGGCGATGTATTCGGTTTGTTTCCTACTATCAACGAAAGTAATAAATTTATGATTGGTATTTTTAGCGACATATCTCATGAGATCGGATAAATTAGCCAATAGATCCTTGTTTTTTAATGGTTTAACTAATTTAATGCTAATTTCTTGTCTGGGCGAGCTATCAAAATCTGTTCCAATTATCCTAAAATCTATCCCTAATAGGTTTTTTAAATGTATTTCCGGTTTAGCTATAGTAGCTGATGCACTTATATACTGTGGAGAAGCATTTAATAGATACATTAGATGCTGTATTCTTCTAAAAAGATAAGCGGAATTGCTGCCGAAGACGCCTGTATAATTATGAATTTCATCTATTATGATTAAAGAAATATTTGCGAGAAGATCAATTATTGGTTTGCTACTCAAATTATACAATAACCAAGCATGGATAATATCCGGCGTTAATATTAGTATGTGGCTTTTTTCTAAAATTTCCAAACGATCGTATACAGGAATTTGACCATCTATTCGCCCTACTCTAATATCAAGATTAGCTCCTTTTAGCGCTTTATTCCAGCGTTGTTCCTGTTCCTTTGCTAATGCTTTTAGGGGATAAATGGCAATGATCCTGGAATTTGGATTGTTAATTAATTTTTCAATTGCACCTATATAGAATACTAAACTTTTCCCTGATGCGGTTCCCGTACTCAGGCAAATATTATTACCTAATAAAAAACTTTTGATTGCCTCTTTTTGATGTCTATAGATACCATTGGATACAGAATTCCTTAGGAATTTTGTTGTTTTTGATGAAAGATTAAGATCATCGAAGCCAAAATACTCACCCGACCGTGAAGGTATTTTTTGTATATCTACGATTTTCCAATCTTTTTCTTTGAAAAAATTATCTAACAGTTTGATATTTCCTTTATCTTTTGAGGCTTTAAGAAATATTCTCTGTGGATTCTTTAATATATATAAATGTAATTAAAATACATATCAGGTTTCCTAACAGAAATTATTTCTTGTTATAATATAGATCTCTCTGTATTAAATCTACCTCCATCTTTTCGGGCGGTTTTTTGGTTCGGCGAAAATCGAGGAGGGAGCGGATGTCGGTATATATTGTTTCATAGTTTCCCGTTTTTTCAAATACTCCGTATCGGGGACCGTTATCCGCGACCGACTGTGATAATGGGAACTGATGGAGAACGATTCTTCCGCAATCCTTACAACTTCAGGGTCCAACCCCTCATTGGCGATTTCCTCGGTAAATCGCTCCCTTCCCTCCACTATCTCATCGATATACTTTTGAATCTGCTCGTTGGAATATAGTTTGTGCAAATCGAAAAAAGACAAATCCCCATCCTCGCAGGAGACTATATCCTCAGTTCCGAAAAGTCCGGGGCTGTATTTGTTGGATCCCCGCAAATCGCCCCTTTGAATGGCAGCCATTAACTCAATTGGAACGCGGGTTACTTTACGGATTAGCCTTTTTTTCTTTACTCCATCCTCCTCGTATTTTTCCAATATCTCTCCCATACCACCAGTGTTGTATTGACGGAAATGCACTTTGCCCGGGAAATTCGCTTCAAGGGTTTTGATTATCTCCATAAAATGATTAACCTTTTTCGCCCTTGAACCGATAATAAACGGATCGGTGCCGACAGTCCGCACCGACTCACCAGCCTTGCTCGGTTCCGAAGCTGCGCTGTGTGACGATTCCCCCCATAAATATGCCAATACCGCTTGATCGGAAGTCAGTTTTTGCGCAAAGGACATAATTGTATTTCGGCGGGTGATAAAGGCAAATATCAATCCATCCAATTCCGTTAAAGGCTCAAGGTTTATCGATTTGCCTTCAATGCTGACCAATCTACGCCCTCTCTTTATCCGCAATTTGCTTTTTTGTATAACCGCTCTGCCATTGCCGCAAAGACTTTCATCGAGGAAATCAGGATTGCCGTTCGCATCAATCATCACATTTTCCATCAAAGCCGATTTATCCACCAAAGCGTTATACATAGCTTCCTGTAGTTTTGGATGAACATCGGTTTTGACGAAGAAATTCGCCTCGGATCCCAATGCCGAACCGTCCTTTTTTAGGAAGACAATATCATCCTGAATGGCTTCGGTTCGTTCTCCCTTTTTGTGATCCAATCCAAGCTGATGACAGGACCAAGTGGATTTCCCGGTTGCGGATAATCCGAATATCAACACGCCGTACCTTTTGAGTTTTCCATCATTGGGATCGCGCACATAAACTAATTTCGATCCCGCATGAAGTCCCAACATACCAAGTTTATCCGCCATCCACATCGCTTGCCGCAAAAACCCTTTTTTGTCTTCCCCCATATAATCCGAACCCAAACAGATATTGAGATTATGCTCCGGAATAGCAAGGACCTGTTGATTTAGATGATGTTCTTCGGGGATGTGAATCATCGTGAATTCCGGACCCGGCCTATTGGATGGTTTGAACATCGTATTGCCGTACATATATCCGATACGGAAATTTTTGGGGTCGGCGACGGATAGATAAAGGTTTACGATCGGGTTGAATTCGCTGTTGTTTCCCATTTGGCGGCGTATATGAATGAACGGTAGGTTTTCCATAAGATGTAGAACTTTGGTCAATTCCTCAGGCGAGTTTTGAATTATGCTCTTTTGCAGCTGCGTTGGGTTTGGAATGCGAACCGCTTCATTCCCCAGATAAACGGTTTTGGGACCAATTCGGGATGATACCGATGAGCGCCACCCATAGGAACCGAATTTTGTCTTAATTCCTGTTTTTATCGCCCGGGACCTGATTTGTTTTAATTTGACTTTTTCGATGTTTGGCCCGTTCAAATAATGCTTTAGGCTTTCGGCAAACTGTTTATAGACCTCTATATTATAAATTGAGTTGCCCATAGTAATCCTCAAAATTAAAACATTAAATCCTCCATTAGTGGGAGGATATCTCGTTAATTATGGTAGGAGTAAATCTATGAATAAAATGACTTTAGTCAATAGATTTGTTAAATCTATTAAATTGATTTTCCTACTTTTGTGTTTTATGATTGATTAAATATTAAAGTTGCGATTGGAAACCTGATGAAATGGAGTATAAATGGAAGTTGACATAATCTCTATCGGCGCACACCCTGATGATGCTGAAGTCGGGACCGGAGGCGTTCTGGTAAAGATGAAGAAATTGGGATACTCGACCGGCATTATTTATTTAACTCAAGGAGAGATGGGAACAGGAGGCTTTCCGGAACTCCGTAAGAAAGAAGCTGTAAGAGCGGCTAAGATTTTGGGTGTTGATTTGGTGGTGGATTTGGATTTTGGTGATTGCAGGCTTGAGGATAATTATAAATATAGATTAAAAATTGCCGAATTAATCCGTAAATTCAAGCCGAGAGTAATCCTTGCTCCATATCCGAGGGGGGGACACGGGAAAAAGCAAAGCCATCCGGACCATTTGGCTGCTGGCAAAATTGTGGTAAATGCCGCAAATTATGCTATGCTGAAAAAATTGCCGATTCAAGGCGAGCCATATCAAGTAAGCGCAATATTTCATTATCTCTTGCCAACCGAAGTCCCTCCCACATTTGTGGTGGATATTACGGATGAGTTCGATATATGGACAGAAGCGGTCAAAGCACACAAATCACAATTCCAAAACCCGGCGAAGCAATACGATTATTTGTGGTTTTTGGAGTCTATGGTGAGAGGTTATGGCAATCATATCGGGGTTAAATACGGGCAGGGATTCTCCATAGGCGAGCCTATGAAGATTGAGAATTTATTCTGCTTAATTGAATGAGCGCTTTATCATTCAAGTTGCGATAACTCGTTTTCCAATAATCCTCTAATGAAAAATCAGCAGCATTTTTTATGTAAAGTGTGATTTATATCAGCTGACCAGCCGATAATATAAGTGTGCCAAACATTCTGATAACATCCTAATTTCTGAAAGCGGAGGGAAAATGTTGCTCTATGATTATTTGAAAATATCGGCTCATAAATATCCCCTTAAAACGGCGGTAATAACCGAATTTGAAAGGATAAATTATTTCGAATTATGGAAGAATTGCCTTAAGTTCGCCTCTGCGATAAAGAATGCCGGCTTAAAACCGGGCGGTAGAGTAATTCTCTATTTGGATAACTCCATAAGTTATGTGATGGCATATTTTGGAGTTCTGCTGGCTGGTGGTGTCGTTGTGGGACAATCTACCGCTAATAAAAAAAGGCAATTAAAGAATATCATAAATCATTGCGAAGCAACGGGCATAATAACATCAGGACCTCTTTTGCCGATGGTCGATGATGTTGTACCCGAATGCGACTCTTTGAAATTCGTTTTTTATGATAGGGAAACTGAAGATCCGCCGAATCGGAAAACAACGGGAAAGCCGCCGGAGAATATAGCCTATCGTTGTTTTTTGGATGTATACCTGAAGGAGAAACCTGATTGTCAATTACCGATGCGTAATGTGGAGGAGTTAGCGCAAATTATATATACCTCCGGCACTACGGGCAATCCGAAGGGGGTGATGTTATCGCACAAAAATCTTATGACAAATACCGAATCGATAATTGAATATCTACATCTGGCTCCCGAGGATAGGGTAATGGTCGTTTTACCATTTTATTATTCTTATGGTAATAGTTTATTGTTGACACATATTGCCTGCGGGGGAAGTTTGGTGATTGACAATCGCTTCGCTTATCCGCAGAAAGTTTTATCTCGTATGTCAGAAGAGAAAGTTACCGGTTTCGCCGGCGTTCCATCGACCTTCGCTATCCTGACTCACAAAGCCGGACTAAAGAACTTCGACCTTTCATCATTGAGATATATAACTCAGGCGGGAGGTCCAATGTCCCCTTCGCTGGCAAGCGAACTTAGGGGAGCTTTGCAGGGGATAAAAATTTATATAATGTATGGACAGACGGAAGCCTCCGCCCGTTTATCCTACTTGGAACCCGAAAAATTACTTGAAAAGCCGGGCTCGATCGGGAAAGCGATTCCCGGTGTAGAGTTGAAAGTGGTTGGCGATAATGGAAAAGAAATTTCTCCGGGTGAAACCGGCGAGATAGTCGCCAATGGCGATAATATAATGATGGGCTATTGGAGAAATAAAGCCGAAACCGAGAAGGTATTAAAACCTGATGGGTTACATACGGGGGATTTAGCAACAATCGATGAGGATGGTTATCTCTATATCATTTCCCGAAAGTCGGATATTATAAAATCCGGCGCACACAGGATAAGCCCAAAAGAGATTGAGGAAGTGATTATGGAGGATGGAAGAGTTCATGAAGTAGCTGTTGTCGGTGAGCCGGATGATGTTTTGGGAGAGGTCGTAGCAGCATTGGTTGTCCCTCGGCCCGGGGCGGAGCTGACAGTAATGGATATATTTAAGCGTTGCAGGGAAAACCTTCCTCATTACAAAGTTCCCCGCAGGATCGAGTTTCGTGAAGCGCTGGCGAAAACTGCTGCCGGAAAGATTAAAAAGGTGCAACTTAAGAACGAATTGGTGGAATCATTGAAATAAAGATGCCCCAGATAAAAATAAAGGAGCTATTATGAGTTTTTCAAGGGATGCGCTAAAAATCGATTGCCGTAAGGAAACCGAACGAATTGTTTCTTTTTTAAGGGAACAGGTAATTTATAATTTCAAACGGAATGGTGCGGTGGTCGGGATTTCCGGGGGAATAGATTCGAGTGTTGTAGCTGTTTTATCCGCGAGGGCATTTGGTCCCGATAAAGTAATAGGGATATCTATGCCCGAGAAGGAATCCTCCTTCCTCTCAAGCCCTTTGGCTGAAGAATTGTCCAAGAAATTGGGTATAGAATACAAAGTGGATGATATTACCCCGATCCTTGAAGGTGCTGATGTATATGGTAAACGAGATGAAGCCATTCGTGAGCTGATACCCGAATATATCGACGGTTGGAAATGTAAAATTGTTTTGCCGAATAATCTGTTGGAGAAAGGGGGAATGAACTTTTTCTCGGTTGTGGTTGAAGCCCCGAACGGGGAAACCATATCCCGAAGGCTTCCACCCAAAAATTACCTTCAAATAGTCGCCGCCTCGAATTATAAACAACGCACCCGGATGATGACCTTATATTATTATGCTGAGACACGGAACTATGCGGTTATAGGGACAGGGAATAAGAACGAGCACGAACAGGGCTTTTTCGTAAAATACGGTGATGGTGGTGCGGATGTAAAGCCTATTGCCCACCTGTACAAAACGCAGGTGTTTCAACTTGGCGAATATCTCGGTGTGCCAGAGGAGATTTTGAAGAGAACGCCCACTACGGATACATATTCAGCTGAGGTAACACAGGAGGAGTTTTTCTTTAGACTTGATTTTGAAACAATGGATTTGATATGGTATGCGATGGAGAACAGAATCCCTGATGAGGAAGTGGCTATGGCTTTGAATTTGGATTTGGAGCAGATAAAGCGTGCTCAGAGGGATATCTCTCAAAAATACCGCAACACTGAATATCTCCGAGCAGTCCCTGTTGAACTGTAATCGATTTAAATTCCTAATATCCGTATTAAAAGTTATGGGCGGTTTACAAAAACCGCCCATAATTGTTTTAATGTAGTTATTACGCTATTTTAGGAGCATTGCTCGTTTGGTTATTATTTTCTCATCGGTTTTTAGCCTATAAAAATAAACACCGGAAGCAAGACCTTTGGCATTCCACCTTACAGTTTTATATCCTGCCTGTTGATAACCATCTACTAAAGTCGCTATTTTCCTACCCAAAAGATTATAAATTTCCAGCACTACATTCGCATTTTGGGAAAGAGAATAATTAAAAGTTGTAGAGGAGTTAAATGGATTTGGATAATTATCGAATAGGTTTGTTTCCAGCGGTACTTCCGCTGATTCGTTAAACCAGCCGGAAAGATTCCAGTCTTCAGCTTTACCCCCCGTTCCGGGAATAACGTTAAACTCAAACCAAGCGGAATCTATAATAATCGAGGGGTAGTTGCCGCAATACGCTAAGTATTTATATAGACCCAATGGCGCATTCCCCGGTATATCCTGAGTTATATCTTCATAGTTGAGAGTGTCATTGGGGTTTATTGTTATGCCCCCATATTTATGTATGGGGCCATATGGGCCGTAATCGGGGACATCCAGATTTATCCAAACATCGACTGTTTTCGGAGTATCATCGCTATTGATAAGGATTCCCGTAAAAGTAAATGAACCACCTTGAGGTACCTCCACTGGGGGATTATCGGGAATCATTTTTATTGTCAAGTTTGTTGTATCAGGCGCACAGGAATAAGCTGTAATTGATAAATCGTCAATATTCCATCCACAGTATTGCCAAGATCCGTCAGTCGGTCCCAACCCAAAGCGTATTTGAAAATCAGGATTTCCATTAGCTATTGATGAGACATCAAATGATATTTGATTCCACTCATTCTCATCAATAGTTGTGGAACCATTCTCGAATAAATCCACCCAGGATGAACCATTATAGCCTTGTATGTAGGCGTGGTCATAAATGTTTTGTTCAACCCCGAGCCAGCGGAAGAACTTTATGTTTACATTTATATAATCGGAACAATCGATAACGGGGGAAGTTATCCAATATGTTGTATCTATATTTGGTGAATAATCTCCGCCCGAATCAGGAGTTAAGTCATTCCCTAAAACATAATTATCGGAAGAAGGGGAATGGTCTTCTGCGGGGTCCGGTCCGCCATATTGATCGTTACCACTACCACCGGTTGCGGGACCAATAGTCCATTCAGCGTCACCTCCTAATCCAGTCCAACCTTCATTCGTAGAAAAATCATCCTCATAGAGGACTACGAAACCTGTTGCACTGATAGCCGAATAAGAATTTAATGGTGCGCTATAAGGATCGGTTACAATAATCCCGTCTTCTGTTTCCGCCGTGATATAGTAATGAATTTCGTCTCCGCAATCGAATGCAGGAAATATTGCATCATAAACATTAGGTGCCACTACGGACATTGGGATTTCGACATACCCCGAACCATCATCATAATGTAAAACTCCTGTCCCCGGTGCAGGATCGCCTGAAACTCCATTCACTATCACTCGAAATGTTGTGCCACCTTCCGGATTGATGTATTCGGGGAGGCCGTAAGGATAGGTGAATGATAAAAGCTGAGAATTATCTATTGCAACTATTTGCACATCATCGATATTCCATCCACAGAATCGCCAAGAATTATCCGTAGGTCCCATAGTCCAGCGCAGAAATACGGTGGGCTGTCCATCGGCTACTTCAGAAATGTCGTAGTCGAATTTCTGCCATTCGCTATCGGTTATTGTACTGTTGTTTTCCCAAATGGTAGTCCAGTTCAAGTTATCGTTGCTGACCTCTATCCGAGCGTGGTCGTATAGAGGTTGTTCTACTCCTAACCACCTCCAAAACCTTAATTCGGTATTGGAAAGTTCGGAACAGTCTATAGGCTGGCTGGTAAGGAACATCTCTGGCAGATTATTATCATAATCCCCATTCAAATTATAGCCATAAACATTTTGTCCTGTGTAACCGCTTGTAGGGTCAGGAAACCCATGTTCTCCGCCTTGCCCGACAGGTTGTCCATATCCCCAATCGCCCTCAGTTGTCCAGCCCGGATCAGTATCCATAGACCATTCATAGATTACTCCAACACCAATTCTCAGGTTGACCGCTCTTTGCGTATCTCCTTGATGATCAGTTTCGTTTATGAAGTTGATAGTATCAGCGTAGTTTCCATTCCCCATAGAATTAGCATTGGAATTTATTGAAATAATTACATCCAACGAATCGCCGCCCTCAAGATAACCGTTCGGGTCTGAGATACTTACCCACGATTGGGAATTAGTTATACTATAGGCGATACCCGTTTCATTTATATTTTTTATCCTATATACCATTTCGTTTGGATCAAATGGACCACCCATAGGTCCCTCTGATTCGAAGTTGTTAAATGGAGACACAACCAAACCGGTTCGCGGCGAGTATTCTACATAACAAGCATCGAGACCGACATTAGAACATCCGTATTCGATTCGCATATAACCATCTTCACCCCAATCAGGACCCAATGCGTTTCGCAGAAACCAAACCCCATTTTCTCCTTGATTATCATCCCATCCAACTAAAACAACGGAATGGTTACAATATCCATTCTCGCAGCCATCGAAAATTCCCCCCGTATAATGATAGAAAGCGTCATTCCAGACTACCCTGCAAGTAATTGGGCCGTGATCCAATATAGCTTGCTTAATCTGTTCTACCGACGGAATTTCGCCTTCATTTCCAATAAACGACCACGAATCGATATGGTATGGGTGTGGGTATGGGCATCCGCAGGGGACATTCAATCCTTCATATGGAAAACTTTCCTCCATCACTGCACCGCTTTCGCCGCAGTAGTCAGGCTCTCCATCCTGCAACAAATAGTTGAAGGCTGCACCATACCACCCATTCCATCCGCCGCAATCGCCCGCATCGGTGCAACTGACCAACCATTGTTCCGATAGATCCACAGTATCTCCATCAGCGATGAGGATAGCGCTTTCCATCGCTCCCATTATAGCAAATGCCCAACAACTTCCGCAGAAGATACCATTAACAATTTGGTTTTTCACAGGAGTACACCCATTATGTTCACGCCAATCGAACCTTTCGGGGATAGTATCACTTGGGGTACAAGGGTCATAATGAACATTGCCTCGCCACTTATCAAATGATTCATTTTGTGCAAGCTTATTATTCATAACATTTTCAGGGTGCACAATCGGAGTTTTTGTATTGTTTCCATTGAATTTGTTGGGGTTTCCGTAGGTTAACCCAATATTGATCCCAAACAATAGAATTATTAGCATTGATAATCCAAGCTTGAAGGGAAAGTGTTTTTTCTCGTTTGTGGAACAGCGAATTAGGGGAATTTTCTTAAAATCTTTCAAACCGCCTCCTTATTTGTAGATGGTTTTGGGTTATTGAATAGGGTTGCTTTCTTGACGACATCATTAAATCGGAAGATAAATCGAAACCATTATTATGGTCTTTTTAGTAATATAATAAAAATTATTAAAAAATCAATATCAAAATGATTTGATGCTTTATCCCTTGACAATCTGTGAGGAAATAGTATATTTTCCTATAAGATAAAATGGGGTGGTTCGCATCCTCTTACAGGTTGCGAGCCTGAGAATACACCCTTGGAACCTGATCTGGATAATGCCAGCGTAGGGAAAGATGGTTTCCTTGTTTTTAACCACCTTCTGCTCGCTGGGAGGCTTTTTTATTTCTGCACGGAGGTTATAAATGTCTTCAAGAAAAATATCGTTGTTGCTTTTGTTTACAATGCTAATGCTTTGCGGCACTGCTTTTGGGGTAGAACTTAAGGGGGTTATAATTAGCAAGGATAACGGGGAAGCATTGGGGGGGGTAGCCATTAGTGTTAAGGGAACGAATATAACGGTAATTACCGATATGGATGGAAAGTTCAATATTAGGGATTTCCCGCTCGGCGAACAGACTTTAATTCTTAAGGTGATCGGCTATGGGATTGCTTATAAAAAAGTCGATGCTTCGAAAACGGATTATCTCGTTCTCAAATTGGAGCCCAGGTTGTTAAAGGGACAGGGGGTGGTAGTAACTCTAACCAGAGCATCCCGCGGTGAAACTCCTGTTGCCTTTTCCAATATTACCCGAAAGCAAATCGATCAACGGTATTGGGCGCAGGATACGCCGATGCTGTTAATGGAAACCCCGAACCTCTATGCATATTCCGATGCCGGAAATGGTATAGGTTATTCATATTTGAAAATGCGGGGCTTCGATCAAAAAAGGATTGCGGTAATGCTTAATGGGATTCCCTTAAACGATGCGGAATCGAGCGAAGTGTATTGGATAGACTTGCCGGATTTCAGCGAAAGTATTGAGGATATTCAAATTCAAAGAGGAGTGGGAAATTCATTATATGGCGCCTCGGCGATGGGAGGGTCGGTTAATTTAATCTCGTCGGAATATTCCCCTTTCCCGAAATTCAAAATAGTTTCGGGATACGGAAGTTATAATACCCGCAAATTAACATTTTCGGGGAATTCGGGATTGATTAAGGATAACTTTGTATTTTATGGACGATTCTCCAAATTACATACTGACGGATATCGCGAAAATTCTTGGTCGGATATGTGGGCTTATTTCTTCGGTATGGCTCGATATGGCGAAAAATCATCTCTGAAAATAAATTTATATGGAGGTCCGGAGAAATCGCATTTGGCTTATAAGGGAATTACTAAAGAACAATTATCTATCGATAGAAGGTATAATCCGCTCCAATGGGACGGCGAAACTGATCATTTTAATCAGCCCCATTATGAGATTTTACATAATATCGGTTTAAATGACAATTTAAATTTAGCGAACACGCTTTATTATTTTAGCGGCGATGGCTATTACGACCAATCCCGAAAGGGGAAATATATCGAGGAATACAATTTGGGCGAAGTCTGGGTCGGCTCACCTGATGAATTTCCATCTGGTTATTACGAGGATGTTGATAATAATGGAAATCCGATTCCCGATTCAACGACAGGTTTATATCGCCTTAAGAAAACGGATTTAATCAGGCGTCGAACCGTTGATGAATACGATTGGGGATGGATACCTAATATAGCCTGCAAGATGGGAAAAGCGAAGTTGACAGTCGGCGGTGAAATGAGACTTCATCGGGGGAGGCATTATGGTGAGGTCCGATGGGCGGCTGAGTATCCTTCCGATTTATCCCCCGAAGTTCGATATTATGATTATGTGGGGATAAGTAATTCATTTACGGCTTTTAGTCATTTGGATTACAATTTGGCGGAAAATATTATCGGGATGTTGGATTTACAGTATCGGCGCCAACATTATAGGCTGACGGATGATAAGCGGTTCGGCGTATTTTTTACTCGTGATTATGATTTCATTACCCCGAGATTAGGCGTGAATTTCAAATTGACGCCAAAAGTTAATGTATTTGCCAATCTTTCGACCGCTCAGCGCCAACCAGCCTTTAAAGATGTTTACGACCCAACCGATTATTGGTCTAATCCCGGTTATAAGCCTGATAATTTTATTGGGGATGAAGGGCATTACAAGTTTATTGGAAAGGAGTTAAAGCCGGAAAAACTTCTCGATATCGAATTGGGCGGTTCGTATAGCGGTAAGATGGGCGATAATGATTTTAATTTGGATTTGAATATCTATAGGATGCAGATTACCGATGAGATTATCCCTTATGCTGGGCAATTGGATGAGGATGGTTATCCTATCTCCGGCAACGCTCATAAAACCCTTCACCAAGGTGTTGAGATTTCCGCGAATTTGAAAACAACGCATAGGTTTGCCTTCAACGGTAACCTTTCGATAAACGATGACAAATTCGAGGATTATGTGGAGTATGGTTTCGATTGGGACAATTGGCAGCCGATAGTGTTGGATCGTTCCGGGAATAGGATTGGCGGATTTCCGGATATGCTTGCCAATTATAGTATCAGCTACCGGGATTATCCTTTTACTCTGATTGTCTCCGGCCGCTATGTAGGCGGGCAGTATCTCGATAATTCGGAGAATGAAGATGCAAAATTGGATGGTTATCATATTGTTAATTTGTCTACGGATATTGCTCTTGATAATTTGGTAAGGCTTCCCTTGAGATTCGCATTTCGGGTCAACAACCTGTTTGACAAGGAGTATATCGCCTCCGGTTATATCGAAGAGGATGATAATCTACCCCGCTATATTGTCGGTGCTGAGCGGAATTTCTATGCGAGCCTAACTTTGGAGATGTAATAATTGTACAGCGCGCTTGATATTGCGCTGGTTATCGGATATCTCGCTGTTTTGGTGGCGATAGGATTCCGCCAGCTTTTCGCTCGAAGGCAGGATGTAGATGAATACCTTGTTATGGGCAGGAGGCTTTCCTTGCCCGGCTTCGTCGCCAGCTTAGTCTCCAGTTGGTATGGGGGAATTCTTGGTGTCGGCGAGTATTCTTATAAACACGGTTTATCAAATTGGGTGGTGTTTGGTTTGCCGTATTATATCGGGGCGATACTTTTTGCCTTGTTCATTGCCAAAAAAGCAAGGCGCACAAAACTATATACTATCCCCGATCAACTTGAAAAGGCATACGATAGAAAAACATCTCTTGCCGGGGCTCTGTTGGTTTTTATCACTACAGTCCCGGCCGCTTATGTTTTGCAGGTGGGATTTTTGGCGAAAACCGTTTTTGGGGTTCCGTTGGTTTGGGGAATTATAGGAGGGGCTTTCTTCTCCGTTTTCTATATATTCACGGGGGGACTGCGCTCCGATGTTATTACCGATAGATTACAATTCGGATTGATGTTTTTAGGTTTTGGGATAATGGTTTCTTATTTGTTCGTTGATTATGGCGGTTTGGATTTTATCGCTTCCAATGTTCCTCCCGAGAATCTGACTTTGACCGGAGGAAAACCGCTGAGCTATATCCTCGTCTGGTATTTTATAGCATTGGGGACTTTGGTGGATCCGTCCTTTTACCAGAGGTGCTTCGCCGCCAAATCCGAAAGCACCGCCCGTAAGGGAATTTTTATCTCCATCGGTTTTTGGATGCTTTTTGACTTTATGACGACTTCAACCGGCTTATATGCCAAAGCGATTGTTCCCAACCTAACCGATCCGGCTACATCCTATCAAGTTTTGGCGGCTCAAGTTCTGCCCGATTTATTTAAGGGAATATTTTTGTTGGGATTATTCGCCACCGTTATGTCCACAGTTGACACTTTTACTTTTATATCCGGGCAAACATTAGGTAAGGATTTTGTTCATAAGTTAATAGGTGGGAATATTACCACTTTAACCCGTATAGGTCTTATTATTTCAGGAAGTATCGCCATATTGATAGCGATATTCAAGCGCTCGATTGTTGAGATATGGTATGATTTTGGGAGCATATCGACAGCTGCTTTATTGATACCTTTGTCGGCTTCCTTTGGGGATAAGTGGCGAATGCGGAAGAACTATGCTTTTGTATCGATTGTTGCGAGCGGAAGTATGGTTGTAATATGGATGATTGGGGGATATATCGCAAACTCCAAACCGCTGTTCGGGGTGGATACGATTTACCCCGGATTGGGATGTTCCCTAATTATATTTTTGGCGGATCGCCTTTTAAGAAAACAAAACCATCGCCGGTCGTTAAACATAAAAAAGGAGTAAAAAAAATCAACGCCCGAGTAGATGGACGTTGATTATTTGAGTATTGTTGTTGGAATTAATTTACTGTCCGGAGTACATACTCCACAAAAGGGACTATCTCCTCCAGTTCTTCCTTTTGTACGGACGGATGATTTTATAGCGTCCTTCACCAACCCTCCATGTGAATACCCAAGGCGAGGCGGATTTTCTCCTGCTCTTCTCACATTTGGCTAAAATAACTCCGATATAGCTTGGTGAATGGGAACGACCATATTTCTTCCGAAGCATTTCCGTAGTTACTACCTTACCATAACCGAAGTCCCGGATAATTTTTTCCCGGAGCGAAAGCTTCGGCCTAGGATTATAATTTCTGCGTGTAGTTTTACGCGGCATTCTTTATCACCTCCTTTAGTTTTTCCATCGGCAATAAAATTCACAAAATTAAAGCCCATTGAAATTTTTTTGAAAAATTCTTTATTAACATCTTTTAGTTTATGAAGTTATAATTATGTCCCGATTCTCTCCGAACGGGTGATGCCAATTTTTTAGATTTCTTTTTGCCCAATTCTCTTTTGAGAGAGAGAATAAAAAAACCGGGGCATAATGCCCCGGCATCTGGCAGGAAGGGGATCTCTATTTTACCAGAACCATTTTACCTACGGCGCTCTCATCCCCAGTTGCAATGCGGTAGAGATAAAACCCGGAAGGTAGTTCCCTTCCATCATTATCAACCGCATCGAATTTAATTAGATGTTCCCCGGCACTTAATCCCTTGAGGCTTTCCGTCCTTACTATTCTACCCCTGATATCATATATTGAAATCCCAACATCCGAGAGTTTATTCAAAGTGAAATCCAATATTGTGGATTTATTAAACGGATTTGGGTAGTTGCCGATTAAGGAAAACTTCGTTGGTAATTTATCGCTTTCTCCCACATCGGTTTCGGGAATCAGTTCAGTTTCCGCAAGAAATGGCAGAAAGCCGTCCTTCGTTACGGTAATGCTCATATCTCCGGATGTTTTTGGCGAAACCTCCAAAATAGCTTCGCCATAGCCGTTGGTGTAACCGACAGCGAGGAATTCGTTCTCTTTATATAAACAAACTTTGGCGTCCTCAACGGGTGTGCCGTCCGATTTTACGGCGACGCGATAAAATTTGCCGGATAATAAAACCTCCGGCTGATAATCGACGGAAAATGAGGAAGGATTGCCTTTCCAGATAATAAACTCGGGATCGCCCAAAAGATTATGCCCATAGTCGAGATCGCGGTATTCCGGATAATCGGTTTTGCTTAATGCCTCCGCTCCACCGATATGCCTGCCCATCGGATTATTACCGAAAGCATAACGGATGAAAGCTTCCTCCAAAATATAAGAAGTTGGAACCCATCCCCATCGGCTGTTCCCCAAAAACGCCACTCCTGCTTTATTTGGAATCTCAATATACGATTCCCCCAAGCAATTATTGGTGGGCCAGCTATATCCCACCCAAATATCGCTGTGGTCCATATCGATAGCGGCTACATCACAGGATACGGAATAATGAACACCGTATTTAGAATTCTCCGGAAGGTCGGTTAGCGGGGCATTGTGATCCTCATCGTAATGCACATCACTTATAACATAGGATTTGGGGAATTTGTTATATAAACTCGATTTGGCGGCATAATGTTGAGGACTGCCATGATTGAGGTTGGACACAAAACCGAAACCTTCGCCCATTTTATCGATTACTTGCCTCCCAGTGGGTCCGATAGGATCCTCATCATAACCCGATTGCCTTTCCACGCAGCTTGTTGTATCGACAAAGAAATTGGAAGGCATCGTATTCCCAAGCTCAATTTGTTGATTGTCATCTACCATTTGGTCGGCGGCTATAAAAAGCGCTTTGGATAAATAGGAAGTATCTCCATTGCCCGGATTTTGTTCATAGATCAATAACTTATTTATATAGGCTTTAACTTCCTCGGGTGTTTCAGCGGTGACCCTGCCTACATATACTTCCGGATAAATATCGGGATTGTCATTGAGAGGTTCTCCATATACTCCATCGCCATCGGTATCCCAATCGCCGGTTAAATCCGAATAATATAAATCACATATCTGCTGCTCCACCAAATCGGGATTGTGGGATGTATCGATCTGGAATGCATATCTCACCGGAACGATATTCTCATCTCCGCCCAATAATACCCATTTTAGGTTATGTTGATAAGCATCCTTAATGTAATTCCTTATCTTTTCCTGCAAATCCAACCCTGAATATTCGGCATCTATCTCCTGAATTGTAACTATCCCGGCATAAACGCCCTTCCTCGTTTTCCACTCCACCAAAGGCTTATAACTTTCCGCTAAGGATTCATCGGTGATTACAACATATTCATAATCCGTATTACTGTCTCCCACCGGGGATTGGAGTATCGGAGAACGCGAAAGTCCCTGAGGGGATATATC
>Ga0256841_1000641_pt1 | contig 34711 bp, 26 predicted proteins | sample 356308metaG_FD_185971 | JGI IMG/M metagenome (GOLD analysis project Ga0256841, IMG submission 185971) | Hydrothermal vent microbial communities from Mid Atlantic Ridge, Atlantic Ocean - 356-308 | ecosystem: Environmental > Aquatic > Marine > Hydrothermal vents | place: Atlantic Ocean: Mid... | reverse complement strand
AGCTACAATATATCATTATAAAAAGCAAGTTTTAGGACTATTTTTTTTGATTTTTTCCCTTTATCTTCCTGCACAGGTGGATTATACCTTTGAACCGAGATATGAATTTGGACAAGATACCTTTATCGAAATTCAACAAGTCATCCGGGATAGCAACGGTGGTTACTACGCCCAAGGTTTCATCTCCAGTATTAATCAAAGACTTGATAACACTCAAATCGCTACTATCGTCCTGCGCCTAAGTTGCGACGGACACCCCATCTGGTGTAGAACCATCAGTGATACTTTTGATGGACAAAATACTCCTTTTATAAATCGCTCTCACCTTTGGTCTATAAATATTACTACTTCCAAGAAAGGTAACTTAGTACTTGTCGACAATTATCATACTGTCTCTGTCTCTACCTTTAATCCAACGGGACACCTTCTTCACTCTAAAAAATTACTATTGGGCCCTGTTACAAGGAATATATTATTCGAAATCCGAGATTTAGACAGTGGAGGATTTGTTCTTTTGGGAATGGGTACAGACTATAAACGATCCGTACCGGAATACTCGTTTTTAATGCGACTGGACGAAAATCTCAATAGCATCTGGAGTTATCGAATAGAAGAATACAGTATGGCTGTTATCGAATCAAAAACAACACATCAATTAATGGTGAACAACGATACCATTTATACGATTTTTAATCCGAGGACCAAACATGTCGGACTCCTGAGTATGGACATAAACGGCAATATCTTATTTGCCAAAGAATACCCCGAATCTTTTTATTCACACAAAGGAGCTTTATTTTATTCCGGCAAGGATATTCTTCTTATCAATTCCCTTTTAAATCAAGAATACTACGACCTACAGATGAGGTTAATAGACCCAGTGACAGGCGCCGTAAAGATCGATAAGGCCATCAAACATACTGTTATTCGAAGTACAAGGCCTTTTCTGTATATTTCAGGATTTATACATCCACCGACTTGTCTTTACGATCAAAATAATAAAAAATGGATTTGTTTTGGTTCAGAGACATTTGTTAATACTACATATCCATATGGACATCCTTTTTATTTGGAGCTGGATGACAGCCTCTGTGTTACAGCCGCATTAAAGGTCGGAGAGGATATCCCTGTACAAGATATGCCTTTTGATTCTATCATCTACAATGGATTTGCCAGTTTATACCACAATGAACTAGTTTTTCCCTTGGTTCGTAATCCTACATTTTATCCATTTTTTGCCAATTTAAACAAACCCGGTATTCTAATGACAGATAAGGCCTTTCAGGATTTATCCTGTATAAAGCCAAGAGACATCTTGGACTCTATCGCATATATCCCTACTCCTCAAGGACCTGTTTTGGAATATAAAAAAGGACTAAGCAGGGGACCGTCCATAGCAGACCACCGTATATCCGGGGGGTTTATTTATCCCCGCATGAGTTATAATTGTTATGATAGGAGAGAATTAACACCTGTCTTTCTCCCTCATATGGCCCGGATTTGCCAGGGAGATACCTTGCAGCTTAACAGCATTGCCAATTACGGCGTAAAAGCATGGTCTTGGTATCGGGACCAGACATTGCTAGGGGTTGATTCCGTGATTCACCTCTCCTTTGACTCTATTGGCAAGTATCCGGTAGAGTTAGTTATCAGTGATGGCTGTTATGAATATTCTACCGTTGATACCATTATTGTCGCCGGTCCGGATACCGTTTTTTTGGATTACTTGATTTGCCGGGGAGATACCTTGAGAGTAGACTCTCTCTCCATATCATCTGAGGGCTCCTATGAGATACATGGCATATCATCTATCGGATGTGATAGCACTACTATCTTGGAGGTTAAGGTAGAACAGGCCGCCACAAGTGTAGATACCACTTTGTGCGAAGGAGAAACCTTTATAAAGGATGGATATGAAATAGCAACCGACACGCTCTTGATAGACACCTTGCAAACTGTACACTTCTGTGATAGTATTGTGACCTACTCGATTCACTTCAAAGCAGATTGTGATAAATGCAAATTGAGATTTCCTCTAGCCTTCACTCCTAATAGAGACCAGCTCAATGATGATTTGGGCCTAATCAATCCTTGCAATATCCGCTTTGAATCTTTTGAATTGTCTATTTATTCTCGATGGGGACAAAAAGTATTCATGACACATAATCCCCAAGAACGATGGGACGGCTCCTATAAATCCAAACCCATGAATTCTGAAGTTTATCTCGTCCGATTACAAGGTATTACCTCTAGAGGGGAGCCCATACGAATAACAACCGATATCACCTTAGTGCGATAGCAGGATGGGAACTTACTCTTCAAACCATACCGGTTGACAAGGTGAGAATCTTTGGCTACCTTTGTGATTCATATATACGCAGGAAGCTAAATGAATTATTTAACTATAGAGCATGCCACCAAGACCTTTGGGGATAAAACCTTGTTTGAGGATATTACCATTCATATCAACAAAGGAGATAAAGTGGCTTTAATTGCCAAAAACGGAACAGGTAAGACGACACTTTTGCATGTAATCAGCGGCATAGAAGACGTAGAAGGAGAACAAGCCAAAGTCTTTATTCACCCTAATGTTCGCATCGGATATCTTCCTCAAACGCCGGACTTAGACCCGGATCATTCCATTATGGAGTCCGTTTTTGAAGTGGATGACCCCGCTGTACAATTGATTAAGTCTTATGAAATCGCCATGCTCAATGAAGATGATAAAGAACAGCAGAAACTGATGATGCAGATGGATGAACTCAAAGCTTGGGATACCGAAGCACGCATTCATGAGATTTTATCCGCGTTGAAAATTACCGAATCCAGCAAGAAGATTGGTCTATTGTCCGGTGGTGAAAAAAAGAGAGTAGCTCTGGCAAAAATCCTTATTAGAAACCCGGAGTTTTTTATCTTGGATGAACCCACCAATCATTTGGATCTTGTGATGATAGAATGGTTGGAAAAGTATCTCTCAGGATCTAATATCACTGTATTTATGGTGACCCATGACCGGTATTTTCTGGAAAATGTTTGCAATACCATACTCGAACTGGACAAAGGCCACATCTACAAATACAAAGGGAGTTATGCTTACTATTTAGAGAAAAAATCAGAACGGACCACACTCGATAACACCGTCCATGACAAAGCAAAGAAACTAATGCGAAAAGAATTGGAGTGGGTCCGAAGAATGCCTAAGGCCCGTGGGACTAAAGCCAAATCGAGAATCAAAAAATTTGAGGATATACGCAATGAGGTGTATGGGTATGAAAAAGAGGAGCAAATGAGCATTCCCCTAAAGACCACCCGACTGGGTAGTAAAATAATAGAAATACATAATCTCGGGAAGTCCTATGGCGATAAAGTACTGTTCAAGGGCTTGTATTATAAATTCAAACGAGGGGATAGGATTGGGATAGCCGGCATTAACGGATCGGGAAAAACCACTCTTATCCGTTTGCTGACGGGAGCATTAAAACCGGATGAAGGCAAAGTTGTCATAGGAGACACGGTGGTATTCGGGCACTACAAACAGGAAGAACTACAGCTAAAACAAGACAAACGAGTAATTGACGTAGTTAGAGAAATAGCAGAGTACTTACCCTTGGAGAAAGGAAAAAAACTAAGCGCAGAGCAATTATTAGAGAAATTTCTTTTCTCCCGACCCCAACAACAAGTGTACGTATCCAAACTGAGTGGCGGGGAGAAACGAAGGCTTCATCTACTTACCGTATTGATGAAAAATCCCAATGTACTTATACTAGACGAACCTACGAATGACCTGGATATCTTGACACTAAATATTCTGGAAGATTATTTGATGAGTTTTGATGGTTGTCTGATTATCGTCTCCCACGACCGGTACTTTATGGATAAGCTCATCGATCATTTGTTTGTTATAGAAGAGGGGGGAGCAATAAGGGATTTTCCAGGGACTTACACAGAATACAGAAAGGGAGACTGGAAAAAAAAGGAACCTACACTTGGCATTCCTTCCCAAAAAGAAGAATTAAAAATTAAGGGAAAATCTAAAAACGCCAGACCCGGCAAAGAACTTAATAAACTCGATAAAGCCATCCAAAAACTGTATAAAAAACGCGATGAAATCCACACCTTATTCGAAGACGATAACCTGTCCATAGAGCGCATCCAATCCCTATCCGAAGAATTACAACAAATCAATAGTCAAATCGAGGATAAAGAGAATCAATGGTTGGAATTATCGATTGAGATGGAATGAGTCGACCATTTCATACCCGACCCAAGTCAAATATTATAAAATAATACGAAGGACAATAACGTTGATTGATGAAAAGATAGAAGTGATATCCTAAAAAATCACATACTAAACCAATTTTACTTACTTTTGCGCCAATTTAGCTAGCAAATGAATCCACCAAAGAATCTTATTGATGTCATCGGTCTGCTTTACAAGTGGAAAAGACCGATTCTGACCGTCACCATAACAGCAGGTATCCTCAGTGCTCTTATTGCCCTGACGATGCCGAACTACTATAAAGCGACGACGACATTTTACGCTGCGAGTCCCGATTTGTCCAAACCGAGTAGGGTTTTCGGATATTCTTCCTATGACTTAAACTATTACGGGACCGGAACCGATATTGATCGACTACTTACGATAGGATTTTCAACGGAATTAGCTGATTTTTTGATAGATTCCTTCAATTTGTACAAACATTATGATTTGGACACTTCGGATCCCAAATCAGAATTTCATATCAAAGAAATGATCTCCGATCACTACAATCTGAAGAAAACAGAATATGACGCTATAGATCTAAGCATAGAGGATAAGGACAAATACATGGCCGCAGAGATGGCAAATGCAGCTAGAGACCGAATAAATTATCTCGCACAAGATCTCGTAAAGACAAGTCAAAAGAATGTGTTAGAGACGTTTAAAAAGAGTATTGATCAGAAGCAAGAATACTTAAACAAGCTGGATGATTCTCTTCGGATAGTCCGGATAAAATACGGGATATTCGACACAAAAAATCAAGGAGAACTTCTCTCCCAAATGGTAACTGAGACAGAATCAAAATTAGTCGAATACCAATCAAAACTCGATTTACTGAAGCACTCAAGAGGGGTAAGACGAGATTCTATTCTCTTTTTAAAGGCCAAATTAAGTGGCCTTCAACAAAAATATACGGAACTCACCTCCCCGGATTCCAAAAGCAATTATAACTTAGCTAAATTCAACAGAGGAAAGGGAATTGTGGATTACTTGGAAAATCAATACGAGGTAAACTCCAAGCAGCTCGGGTATGACAAAATTCGGTATGAACAATTTAAGACCGTGTATAATAACCCATTCTATGCTATACACTTGGTTGAAAATGCTTCTGTCCCCACGATTAAATCCCGTCCAAAACGACTGATCATTGTATTATTAAGTATGGCTATTGCACTTATTTTTAGTATTGTTGTCGTACTGTTAATTGAATCTTATCGACATGTTAACTGGAAGGAGGTCTTCCGTGCTTAGCGCTATTCGAACGAAGTATTTGACCGGACCTGAATCATCGATATTTTATATATTGAGCTTGTCCCTAATGTTGGCTATTATTGGATATATCGTGTCCAACGAATGGCTTGTTTTGCTCTTCCCGTTTTTATTGGTTTTAGGTGGTGTTTTTTTATTGGACATCAAAGCTATTTATTATTTATTATGGGCTTCGATACCGATATCCATTCAGTTTTATTTCCCCAACGGATTAAGTACAGATTTGCCCTCTGAACCGTTGATGGTTTTGTTGATGCTCGGGGTATTGGCCATTGGAATATCTAAGATAAAACAGGTTCCTGCCACGTATATATTGCATCCGATTACAATATTGTTATTTCTTCATTTTGCCTGGATTTGCTTAACCATTTTTAACGCACATGACAAAGTCATTGCATTTAAATTTGCAGTAGCCAAGTTTTGGTACATAATTCCATTTTATGTCGGAAGTTTATTTTTTCTTAGAACGCTGAAGGATTACAAGAGATTAATTTTATCCATTCTGATACCTTTGGCCAGTTTGGTTTTAATAATTATCATCAAACATGCCATAGAAGGCTTTACCTTTGTAGCAGCCAATAAGGTCATACATCCGTTTTTTAGAAATCATGTGAATTACGCTTCTATTCTCGTCGTATTTCTACCCTTTGTGTGGTTTTATCATAGAGTTCAAACTAAGCATATCTTTTATATCCGTTTGCTTCTTTTATCCATAGGAGTGATGTTCTTAGCCGGTATTTTTTTATCCTATACTCGAGCGGCATTTGTATCCTTAGGACTGATTGTGTTCTCCTATTACATCATCCGGCATAGACTAATTAAATACGCAATTGTTCTTAGCCTTTTATTGAGCTCCTGGTGGATTTACAGTTTGGTGAACAACAATAAGTATTTGCGCTATGCACCCAATTATGAACAAACGATAGCCCATAAAGATTTTGAATCCCTCTTATCGGCTACTTATAAATTGAAGGACATCTCTACGATGGAAAGAGTATACAGGTGGGTCGCAGGTTTTCGAATGGTTCACAGGCATCCTTGGATGGGCTTCGGTCCAAATAATTTTTATTCCAATTACAAATCTTACACCATACGAGCATTTGAGACGTATGTCAGCGATAATCCTGAAAAATCAGGAATTCACAGTTATTATCTAATGACCGCAGTAGACCAAGGCCTTCCCGGTCTCTTCCTCTTCTGCGTCTTGAGTTTTTTGAGTTTGATATACGGTGAGTATTTATATCACAGGATAAAGAATAAAGAGCTTAAATTACTGCTCATGGCTGCATTACTATCTCAGATAGCTATTCTCTCCATACTTATCATCAACGATATGCTCGAAACAGTAAAGGTTGGACCTTTTTTCTTCTTGAATCTAGCCATAATTGTTGGAATTGATCTACATACACGCAAACTTAGCCAAACTTCAGATCCTAAAAACATCCAAAATACACATTAGGAAGCTCCAAGGGGAGACTTTACTCTAATGGTAGCGAGCACAGGATGGCTTAAGAACGTTTAATTCATGGGTAGCAACGTTTTGAAGAGAGTTAAAGGTTCTAATTCAATTGACCGTGCATAGATCATTGGGTAAAGCGAGTATGAAACGAACATCCATTTTATTAATTATAAATTCACACACTAAGAGGTCGATAGCATCTGTCCATAAAATCATTTATGCTGAAAGCCAAGCGGTTCCATATGTGCAGGAAATTTATAATACATTTACTATTATAAATTTTTAGGCATGTCAAAAGTGATGAATTACCGAATTGTATAAAAACCTTCCTTTGTGAATTCCGTTATAGGGATTCAGTTATATTGTCAGTCCTATCGCAAATAAAGAAAAAACATATTGTTATCATTGTGGGGATGATTGTGGAAGTACTCCGATCGTCCATGATGGGCATCCCTTTTGTTGCAATGGGTGCAGGTCCGTATATGAAATATTAAAGACCAATAACCTCGGAGGATACTATTCTTACAATGATCGTCCCGGCATTCGCCCAGAAAACCCAAACGCAGCTAAATATCAGTTTTTGGATAGTGAGGAGGTCGCTCAAGAGTTGTATGAATTTCAGGAAGGAGATATTAGACGCGTACGACTGTTCTTACCTGAAATACACTGTAGCTCTTGCATTTGGTTATTGGAGAACCTGTACAAGATTCACGAAGGTGTATTAAACTCAGAGGTGCATTTTGTGAAGAAGGAATGCTACATTACTTTTAATATAAAAAAAATCTCTTTCCGGGAATTAGCTGTTTTATTGGACAAAATTGGATATCCACCAAAATTTGGAAAACAGGATGTCTCTACTCCGGGAATTAAAAAACGGTTTTATCTACAACTAGCTATTGCCGGGTTTGCATTTGGCAATATCATGTTGATGAGTTTTCCTGAGTACGTTAGTGTAGACGACTCTTTTGCAAAAGAATTCAGGATATTATTTTCATATATAATCCTTGTATTATCTATTCCGGTACTTGTCTTTTCTCTTCGGGATTATTTATTGTCCGGTTTTAAAGCTTTGAGGGCGAAAACCGTCAACTTGGATGTCCCGATTTCTATTGGTATTATCAGTCTTTATCTGCGTAGTCTTTATGATATCATTTCCGGAGCTGGTCCGGGTTATATGGACTCTTTTGCCGGATTTGCTTTTTTTCTTTTGATCGGCAAATGGTTTCAAAACCGCACCTATCAGGCTTTGTCTTTCGAAAGGGATTACAAGTCGTATTTTCCTATGGCTATAACAAGAATCGTTGAAAAGAGAGAGGAGATCGTACCCATCGAACAGATCCGTGAAGGAGATATTTTACGTATTCGAAACGAAGAGATAATTCCTACAGATGGAGAGGTGCTAGAAGGTAATCCTAAAATCGACTACAGCTTTGTAACAGGTGAATCAAAACCGGTTATAAAATCAATAGGAGATGATGTCTTTGCCGGCGGAAAACAATACGGGGAAGCCATTGTGATACGAGCAAAAAAAGCTGTTGAACAAAGTTATCTCACCCGTCTGTGGAATCAAAAGGTTTTTCATAAAGAGGTGAAGAACACATTAGAAGATTGGACAGACCGCCTGAGTACCTTTTTTATTATTGGGGTTTTGATCGTGGCAACATTGTCTGGAATTGTCTGGTCTTTCCTTGATTCGTCACAGATTATAAACGTCCTCACTTCCGTTCTCATAGTAGCTTGTCCATGTGCTTTAGCTTTGGCGATCCCCTTTGCTTTTGGCAACGCAATGAGAGTAGCTGGACGCCAAAAGATGTACATTAAAAATACCGCGGTCATAGAACAGCTTTCAAAAGTGACAGATATAGTTTTTGACAAGACCGGGACAATCACTTATCCCCACAAAGCTAAGGTTATATTTGAAGGACAATTACTTTCTCCGAAAGAGCAAAATGCTATATACTCTATTGTTCGCAATTCTATGCATCCCTTAAGTGAGGGGATTCAACAATATTTGAAAGAAAATGGCGCGATTGATTTACCCGTTGAACAATATCAAGAAAAAGCGGGATTGGGAATATCTGCTATGATAAATAATACCTTTTATAAGGTTGGTTCCGCCCGGTGGTTAGGCCAAAAACAAGAGGATCCTTCCGGCACCAGAGTGTATATAGAGAAAAAAGGAAAAGTCTTGGGGTTTTTCAATATTCAAAATGTATACAGACCTGGGTTCAAAGAAGCACAATCCGGATTGGTCAAATCTTTTGGATTGCATTTATTATCCGGAGATAATGACAGTGAACGCAGTTCACTTACCCCGTATTTCCCCAATATAGAGCAAGTGCATTTTAACCAAAAACCCTTGGACAAATTGGAGTATATTCAAAAGCTAAAAGATCGAGGATTGGTCGTAATGATGTTGGGGGATGGATTGAACGATGCAGGCGCTCTAAAGGCAAGTGATGTTGGCGTCGTAGTGACAGACAATATTTATAATTTCTCGCCGGCATCAGACATTATACTAAATGCCAATGCTTTCTCGAAATTACCTGACCTGCTTTCCCTTGGTAAATTTAGTGTGAAAATACTAAAGTACAGTTACTTATTTTCCTTGACTTATAACACCCTTGGATTGTATTTTGCGGTTACCAATCAACTGACCCCACTCATCGCCGCTATTCTTATGCCCTTAAGTTCTATTTCCGTAGTATTATTTACTACGCTATCATTATTATACTATGAGAAAAAAAGATGGAAAAAATAAATGCTCAATAAACAGAAGATTTTACTCTTTTTTTGATTTTCTCAATAAAATTCACCCTAAGATTGACCGGAACTATCCTTTGGGTTATTTATAACCTAGGACCGGAAAGTTTTTTAAACACTTCAAATTATCAAATTCGATCGTGATATTCATCACAAAAGTGTGTATATAACAACTAAAAACTGACATTTGTCAGTGTTTTATATGGTCAATATCATACTTCTTAGTCTTTTTTGTTTGGTACTTTTGCGTTATAAAACAACTTGAGGGAAATGTCAGTCATCTATCTCACATTAAGTGTGAGTTTTATATTAGCCGTAGGGTTTTTAATTGGCTTTATATGGGCAGCCAAGAATAATCAGTATGATGATTATGATACTCCATCCATTCGGATGTTATTTGATGATGAATTTCCCACTGATGTAGAGCAAAACAATACAACAAAATCAAAATAAATGGAATTACAAAAATTTAAGTACGACAATGTAAGTGTACGCAACTTTGCTTACGCTACGATTCTATGGGGAGTAGTGGGTATGTTGGTAGGATTGACCGTCGCTTTACAACTCGCTTTTCCCGATTGGTTCAATGAATACTTAGGGTTTAAAATTCTCGTCTTTGGAAGATTAAGACCCCTACACACCAATGCTATCATTTTTGCATTTGTAGGAAATGGAATTTTTACCGGAGTATACTATTCACTCCAACGGTTATTAAAAACAAGAATGTGGAGCGACAAGTTGAGTGCCATCCATTTTTGGGGGTGGCAATTCATCATTGTTTGTGCCGCATTAACGCTACCGTTGGGATACACACAAGGTAAAGAATATGCAGAATTAGTGTGGTGGATAGATATATTAATAGCAATTATTTGGGTGGTATTTGGATGGAATATGTTTGCCACCATTCTAGTGAGAAGGGTACGACATATTTATGTAGCCATATGGTTTTATATCGCAACTTTCGTAACGGTCGCCATGCTTCATATATTCAATTCACTGGCGATTCCGACGTCCTGGATGCATAGTTATCCGATATATGCAGGTGTTCAAGATGCTTTGGTTCAATGGTGGTATGGGCATAATGCCGTTGCCTTTTTCCTAACGACTCCTTATTTAGGACTGATGTATTACTTTGTGCCTAAAGCTGCTAACCGACCGGTGTATTCTTATAAATTATCTATTGTTCACTTCTGGGCATTAATCTTTCTCTACATATGGGCGGGTCCACACCATTTACTATATACTGCCCTTCCGGACTGGGCACAATCTTTGGGTGTTGTCTTTTCCGTGATGTTGATCGCTCCTTCTTGGGGTGGGATGCTCAATGGGCTGTTGACCCTAAGAGGAGCTTGGGACAGAGTGAGAGATGATGTAACGCTAAAATTCATGGTAGTAGCTATTACCGCTTACGGAATGTCCACATTTGAAGGACCGATGCTTTCCATTAAATCCTTTAATGTAATTGCACATTTTACCGATTGGATTGTAGCACATGTTCATGTCGGTGGATTGGGTTGGAATGGGATGCTTACTTTTGGAATGCTGTATTGGCTATTCCCCAAGTTGTATCGCACCAAGCTGTACTCCTCAAAGATGGCCAACATACATTTTTGGATCGCTACAGTCGGAATCTTGTTGTGGACTATACCGATGTATTGGGCTGGATGGGTTCAAGGATTAATGTGGCAGCAGTTTGAACCTACCGGTGAATTGACACACAAGTTTATTGATACCGTCACTTACTTAAAGCCCTTATATATGCTTAGATCCTTAGGAGGATTAGTGTATCTCACTGGAGCTTTGATGATGGCATACAACTTGTTGATGACAGCTAAGAAGGGTTCATTTGTTTCTGAAGAAGAAGTAGAGGCGCCTCCTCTGCCTAAGACCTATCATGCTCCTAAGGGAGAATATTGGCATCATCAGCTGGAAAGACGCCCGGTACAGTTTCTGATATTATCTTTAGTAGTGGTAGCGATAGGGGGATTAGTAGAATTAGTTCCTTTGGCCATGGTAAAATCCAATGTCCCAACCATATCTAGTGTCAAACCCCTCACTCCTTTAGAATTGGAAGGTAGAGACATATATATACGGGAAGGCTGTTATCTCTGTCACTCCCAGATGGTACGCCCCTTGAGGTTTGAGACCGCTCGCTATGGAGAGTACTCCAAACCCGGGGAATTTGTCTATGATCATCCTTTCCAATGGGGATCCAAACGTACCGGCCCGGATCTGGCACGAGAGGGAACAAAGAAGAGAAAGAAGAGTAATTACTGGCATTTCAATCACTTGAATCTACCCAAGGTTACCTCTCAAGGCTCCGTAATGCCCGCTTATCCTTGGTTGTTGCAAGATGATTTGAGTACGGACAATCTAAGCTCTAAAATCTCTACTTTAAGAACATTGGGTGTGCCTTACGCTAAAGGTTATGAAGAGAAAGCACAAGATGATCTAAAAGCGCAAGCTGCAGAGATCGCCAAAGACATTTTGGAAGAAAATTCCAAAATTAATAATAAAGGGTACACACAAGATAAAGTTCAATCCTTAAGTAAAAAGGAAATTATAGCAGTAATCGCTTACCTACAGAGGTTGGGAACTGATGTTGAAAACAAATAAAAATTAATCCTTATGATGCGGTATATTAATGGTGTTATGACAAGTATTGACGGTATAGAGATATATCCGATATTCTCATTACTCGTGTTTGTGATCTTCTTCATAGCACTATTCTGGTGGGTTATCCGAATGGATAATTCCACTATTGATGAAATAAAAAACATACCATTGAACGACAAATAATATAAATTATGCATTTCATAACAAAAAACCATACGTATTTAATCCTCTGTCTTTTTTTCTTGTTTGCTCTACAGGGGAATAGCCAAGATGGCAAAGCACTTTTTAAATCTAGATGCGCCGCTTGTCATAATATGAAACAAAAACTCGTCGGCCCCGCACTGAAAGGGGTTGTAAAAAAATGGGAAGATGCAGGGGAAGGAGCCTTGATAAAAGAGTGGATTAAAGATCCTACAGCTCTTAAAGAAAGTGGGAAGTCCAAAATGGCTGATGCCATATGGGACTTTTCTCCTGCTTCCATGACGCCCAACCCGGACCTTAAAGATGGAGAAATTGATGCTATCATTGCGTATTTGAAAAATTGGACTCCTCCTACTCCTAAAAAGAAAGTACAAAGCACTGCAGCTACTCCTGTACAAGTAGTAAAAGATAACCCTACAACGAATAAAATAGTGATGTCTCTACTCTTGCTTCTATTAGCTGTTATCCTATTAGCTATGATTGTAGTGGTAAAAGCCATTGGTAATCTGATGATCAAAAGCCGTCATATAAATAAGGCTGCCACGCTTTTACTTTTTATCGGAATAGGAGTCCTCTATCCGTCCACAGGACATGCTCAAGGAACTTCTTTCTTGTCCTTTTTGGATGCAGTGAGCAAGACAGATATTTATATTATTTCCGGTGTAGTCGTTTTATTACTTGGAGTCTTGGTATATCTAAAGCAATTACTCGATAGAATGACCCATGAAGTTTATTCTACGGCTACCGGTTCCAAAAAACCCGAATCCATATTGCATTCTCTTACCGAATCAGTATCCATTGAAGAGGAAGAATCCATTTTGATGGATCACGATTATGATGGAATTATGGAGTTGGATAATGTGCTTCCTCCATGGTGGCTTTGGTTGTTTTACATTACCATTCTCTTTGGAGTCGTCTATATCGCTAACTACCACATCTTTAAAACCGGAGACCTCCAAATAGAGGAATACAATAAAGATATGGCTGTTGCTGAAGCTAAAGTAGCCGCTTATGTTAAAGAACATGTCCCTCAGATAGACATGGATAAATTATCAGCATTAACAGATGAAAAGTCACTTGCAGCAGGTAAAAATATTTTTGAATCCAAAGGAAACTGTTTTACTTGTCATAAAAAAGATGGAGGAGGTCTCATCGGTCCTAACTTGACAGACGATAGCTGGATATATGGCAATGGTATTAAGGATTTGTTTCATACAATCAAAAATGGAACAGACAAAGGAATGCCACCTATGGGGGGAGCTAGCCTTTCTCCTGTGGAAATTCAACAAGTTGCGTCCTATGTACTATCGCTAAAACCGGCTGAAGGAGGAAAAGCGCCGGAAGGAACTAAAATGTAATCTAAATCACATTTTAAATCCTAGAGTACTTAAACTATTCATTTTGCCCATCGTTTAATTTGTGAATTATAATTACAAGCAAAATTAATAACTAATGGAAGGGGTAAGGGTCATTTTATAAAGGCCACTTACCCTTTTCTTTTTCATAAAAAAATAAAAAAGCAATGTCACAGAATTCTGATTCATTCCGAGATTCTATTGCCACTGTTAGTAAAGAGGGAAAAAGAATATGGGTATATCCTAAAAAACCTTCCGGACGATTTTATAACTGGAGAAAAATCGTCGCTTATACCCTTTTAGCTTTTCTCTTTATCGCCCCACATATCAAATTCAGAGGAGAACCTCTTCTTCTCTTTAATTTTATTGAACGTAAATTTATTATTTTTGGGAATATCTTTTGGCCTCAGGATTTCTTTATTTTTGCCATAGCCATGATCACCGCTATTATCTTTATTGTGGTGTTTACCATTATTTACGGAAGGATTTTTTGTGGTTGGGTGTGCCCTCAAACCATCTTTATGGAAATGGTTTTTCGGAAGATAGAATACTGGATTGAAGGGGATTGGACCAAACAAAAAAAACTCAATAAACAACCCTGGAATCGAGAAAAAATATTCAAAAAAACCCTTAAGCACGTTATCTTCTTTGCTATAGCCTTTATCGTGGCCAATACGTTCTTAGCTTACATCGTAGGAGCAGATGAACTTTGGAAAATTCAATTGGATAACCCGATGAACCACCTTAAGGGATTGGTGGGGATTACTTTTTTTTCCTTGTTATTTTATGGGGTATTTGCCTTTTTGAGAGAGCAGGTATGTACTACAATTTGTCCTTATGGTCGCCTTCAAGGTGTACTTCTAGATGAACAATCCATCGTCGTGGCCTACGATTTTTTACGTGGAGAAGGAGAAAAGGGTAGAGCTCCTTTTAGAAAAAATCAAGACCGTAAACTAACCGGATATGGGGATTGTATCGACTGCAAACAGTGTGTACATGTCTGTCCTACTGGGATTGATATACGTAATGGAACCCAGTTGGAATGTATTAACTGTACTGCATGTATAGATGCCTGTGACTCTATGATGGATAAGGTAGGCTTCGATCGGGGCCTCATCCGTTATGACTCTATCAAAGGAATTAAAACCGGAAAGAGTTTTCGCTTTACCTCCAGAGATGCGTTTTATTCGACGGTCCTTGTTTTACTTCTTGGAGCACTTGGGTTTTTACTGGTGAGTAGAAGTGACTTTGATGTTACGATTACCCGCTCATCGGGAACCACCCAGCGCGCTATGGATGATGACAAGACGGCCAACTTCTACGATATAGCTATCGTTAATAAAACTAGAGAAAATTATGATGTAGATATTAAACTGGACGATAAATACAAAGGAGAAATAAAAGTAGTAGGTGGAGATATCAAGTTGCCTAAGGAATCTCTTGTTCATGGCAAATTTGTACTCATCTTAGACAAAGCGCATATAAAACCCGGAAAAAATACAGTTTATGTTTACATCTATGGAAATGGAAAACGGATTAGTAGAGAGAAAGTTATTTTTCTCGGACCCTTGTTATAATACAAACTATGTATTAGAATTAATTTATTTCGTTACCTCTTTTTGAGTTAATAGTATTCGGTGGTATGAAACGAACATGAATTTTATTAAACATAAATTCACACAGAAGTATGTTTAAAAATATTCATGTGAGAGCGAAGCGGTTACATAGCTGCAGAAAATTTATAATACATTTATTTTCAATTTATTATAAATTTTTAAAGATATGAAACGAACATGAATTTTATTAAACATAAATTCACACAGAAGTATGTTTAAAAATATTCATGTGAGAGCGAAGCGGTTACATAGCTGCAGAAAATTTATAATACATTTATTTTCAATTTATTATAAATTTTTAAAGATATGAAATGGTCGGCCATTATTCATTTTTAGAATATTATTATAATTGTTTTAATAAATAAATTATTATATTATGAAATGGAATTGGGGAACTGGGATTGCACTCTTTTTTAGTCTGTTTGTCCTTGTTATTTTGTCATTGGTATACAAATCCTTTCACCAGAGTCATGACTTGGTTACTCCGGATTATTATGCAAAAGAGGTCGCTTACCAAACAGTGATTGATGCTAAAAAGAATGCTAATCATCTTAATATTGCATTGGACCCTACCCCCACCAAACAAGGAGTTCGCATCCACTTTCCCCAAGTAAATACCCTAGATTCTGCCAAAGGGACTATTCAATTATACCGGCCGGACAACGCAAAGTTAGACAAGAAGTTGCCCTTAGAAGATTATGTTCAAGGACAAGATATTGTGATTCCATTGTCCAATTTTTTAAAGGGGCACTATAAGATTATATTAGATTGGAAACGTGGGGAAACCCATTATTATTGGGAGGACGCTCTTAACCTCTGAATATGGAAATGTTGACCATAGCCTTTCTTCTTGGCCTGATGGGCAATATTCATTGTATCGGTATGTGTGGGCCAATTGCACTAATTCTTCCGGTACAATCTACTTCTACAATGGGTCGATTCGCTCGAACGCTGATATATAATACAGGACGCATTCTCTCTTATTCCGGTATTGGCTTCTTTCTGGGTATACTGGGGACAGGACTTAAATTGGCCAAAATGTTACAATGGTCCAGTATCACAATAGGAAGTTTACTCATCCTATACGTTATTGCTCCACATCTACTCAACAAGTACAACCCGTTTACGTCCACTTCTGCTTCTTTCAATGGATGGCTCACTCGTCTAATTGGTCGTCGATTGCAAGATAATTCATTTCCATCTTTATTTTACATGGGCCTACTAAATGGCCTCCTCCCTTGTGGTATGGTTCTTACCGCCGGATTGGCTTCCATTCCCTGGGGTGGAATAACAGACAGCATACTTTTTATGATCTTCTTTGGTCTAGGTACACTTCCCGTTATGGTAATCCTTCCCATGATTTCTCATACAATTACAACTCCGGTGCGCAAAAAATTGCAACGGGCGGTCCCAATACTTATTTTTGCTTTTGGAGTGTTATTCATTTTTCGGGGACTTAACCTGGGAATACCCTATCTCTCCCCAAAACTCAGTGGAGACAAGACAGAAATACAGTGTGGCAATTGAACTTTCAAGAAGTTTCTAATATCTTTTCCAATAAAATACTTTTTACCCAAGCTATACATTCCCCTGCTTGAGATTAGTTAGCCGGCCGGCTTTCATTACCAAGAGGAAAAATGCTTTGTAATGAATCATCTATAAACTATATTGGAATATGTGACAAAGGCATTTTATACTCTACCCGCTGATTATATTTACAGATACTACTAAGGGATAATCCCTTCTTCTTGTAATATTTGATAGGTTAGGAATTTCCTGTATTTCAAATCCCTTCTAGTGTGTATATCCATATTGAGGGCAAATACCCAAGTCCCCTTTCTTGTTTCCACAAACCCTATATACCAACCTGTTTTTTGAGTCCAACCTGTCTTGGAATGTACTACATAGTTCGCTGTTGAATCTGATATCATTATTTTTTTAACTGTGTTTTGTATATTTGATGCAAAGGGTAAGGTGTTATTAATAAGTTTTTCTAAAAAAAGAACTTGCTCCCTTGCTGAAATTCTCATATCTCCCTCTAACCAAAAATTATCAATTCTCTTACCGATTTTATTATTGCCATAATCGACCTTTGATACCCAATATAACATCCTTTTATTTCCAATTCTTCTAGCTAATTCCTGATAAAACCAGACACAAGACACCGGAAGGGCAGATTGCATAGTATGATCTTTATTCCATGGCTTATATCCTCTATCTGTACCATCCCACAGAATCGTATCCTCAACACTTTTAACAACTGAGGTTTGTAGAGCAATTAATGAATGAAGAACTTTAAACGTCGATGCAGGTAAATATCCTGAATCACTTCGGGATAAATTATAAATGTTTACGTCAGGATCCGTCATTTTCTTCAATACAAACGTCCCTTTGATATTCTTTTTCTCAAATAAAACTTCCCATTTAGGTTTCCGGTGCTGCCTTTGACAATTGGAAATAAAAAACACTAAAACAAAAGCAGATAGAAAGCCTAAATTAGTCATGTGATACGATTATAAGTTTATTTATACCATGTACTTGTTAATAATTAACGCAAACCATGCATTAGAATTCATAGTGAGCCGCTTTGAGGTATTTCGACGAGGAGGCGATATGCTTGCCCTTGAAGTCAAAATACCCCCACTGTACAAGATCGGCCGAGCGTTAAATGAAGACCTTATTTTTTTATAAACAAATTGAGATAAAGGTTACCCTTCAAATTAATGGTCTAAAGCAAGGTTTGGGTTTAATCTTCTAAACCAACACAGCAAATATTCATTTATCTTTCTTTATCGTTCCTCAAGTAGACTTGGACAGGTCCTGAATTATTGCCCACCACAATCCATTTATCATTAAGAACCTGGATACTTCGTGCGTCTTTGTCTGCTATAAATCCGGTTTTACGTGGAGACAACCAATCCAACTTTTTACCTCCTTCCTTAATGTCTAGCACAAACCCTATCCCTGCATCATGTCTAACCGTCTCTACCTCTGCAGGGTATAAGTTACCGCAGCCTATAAGCTCTAATTGTGGATCCATATCCAAATTAATAAACTGTAACCCTTGAATGGGAGAAAATTGACATTCAGAGGGTAATTCAACCATTTCATACGCACTTCCAGTCTTTCCAGTACTAAGAGCGATCTTACTTGAAAAGTCGGTGATGGCATAATGCAAAGCTTGCTTAACTTTGTCCCCGGGAAGAATATCATAGATACTTGCCTTTGCAAAGGAATCATAGGTGGGAAATTTGTCGCGAATAAAGGGCATTTCTTCTGTTGAACAATCCTTTCCCCTCACTGGCACTAATTTGTCATGATAGTGCTTGGCCAATACCACATCATTAATCCCATCACCATCAAAGTCCTCTCCAAAGATTTCAAATGGCTTCTCCGGACTAGCTTTATACTTATGATTTTTTCCCATTCCTCCCAATACTAGGTCCGGCCTTCCATCAGAATTAATATCTTCACTTGCTATGCTCCACCACCAATTTCTAGTGTCCTCCCATCCATAATCTGCTGTTTTATTGACAAAATGACCCTTTTCATTAATCAAAACGCTGACCGGCATCCATTCTCCGACCGCCACCAGATCTTTTTGACCATCCCCGTTCATATCTACAAAAACCGCATCTGTTACCATTCCTAATTGAATAAAATCCTCTGCTAACTCTTCTGTTTTATCTACAAATTGACCTTGGTTATTCTGTAGATAATAACTCTTTGCCGGATAGGGATATTTATCCGGTATCAGACGTCCGCCTACAAACAAATCCAAATCTCCATCCCCATCCATATCTTCAGCTAATACTACAGATCCACTCTGGTCTATACTTGGTAAAATGGAGGGGGACGCTTTATGAAATTGTCCCTTGCCATTGTTTATGTACAATCGGTCTTGATATAGAGGATCTCCGAAATGAAACTCACTACCTCCACTGACTACATATAAATCTAAATCTCCATCCCCATCCGCATCAAAAAATACGGATCCCATGTCCTCTTGCTTGTTGTCCTTAGACCATGGTTGGGAAGAAGCTAACTTGAAAGATAAACCGGGTTGCTGTAAATACAACTTACCACTATAACCACTTGCTCCTCCAATATAAAAATCCTCTAACCCATCCTTGTTTACATCCCCTTTGGCTATTTTGGGTCCGTTTTGGGATTCCTTATGGGGTAACAACACCTCTCTCTCAAAATCATTATAGGTGTTTTCCCGATGTACAAAATCAACTCCTGATCGCTTACTTACATCTTCTACATACCCTTTTGGGGTCTCTTCAATAACAAAAGGTTTTGAAGGTGTACTATTCTGATCAATGGTCAACTGTTGGTCCGCTTTAACATTTTGTATTACAGATACTGTTGCATCCGGCCACCTGATTTTAATTCGCTCAATACCTGTGTGGGATCCAAGTCCAAAGTGCACAATTGGAGTGCTGCATGAAAAGTATCCCCTGGTCAGAATTTGTTCGTGAACTTGTTGCGCTCCATCGTAGAATATTTCAATTCGCGCTCCAATAGCACTCTTGTTTTTTTCTTTTCCGATTAATTTGATGTCGAGATAGTGATTCTCCTTCGGGGTGGTATTGCGGTAGATAGACATGGTGTCTCCCAAATTATTAATGATAATATCCAAGTCTCCATCATTGTCGAAATCAGCATAAGCTGCACCAATCGAAAAGCCGGGTTTTCCCAATCCTACTTCTTTTGCTATTTCTTTAAACTCGTAATTGTGTTGATTCCAATAAAATCTATTTGGGATCGGGGTTTGAGGAATCTGTTTTATGAGCTTCAGAGGCTCAAAAGTATTGATTCCTTTGCTGTTTAAAAATTTACCAAACTTATCAAAATCGTTATTTCTAACATCTCTATAACTGCCATTGGTAACAAAAATATCCTTCCACCCATCATTATCAAAATCTGCCATTAGCAAAGACCAACTCCAGTCCGTATGGGCTATATGGGCGTAGGATGCAATTTCTTGATACTTGCCCACTCCCGTATTGAGTTGTAAGGTATTGACCATGAATTGATAATAGTTTCCTTTTTCGACATTTTGCCAAAAGGCCTTCGTATTCATGGCTCTCATATTCGTCTTAGACCTATAATGATCCGATGCAGCCATGTCCAATACACCAATGTCCTGAAGCCCGTCATTGTTAATATCTCCTACATCACTTCCCATAGATGAATTGGAAATGTGTTTTACATAGTTTTCTAATGATTCTTTAAAAGTCCCATCTCCATTGTTAATGTATATAAAATCTTTTTCGGCATAATCATTACTTATGTATAGGTCTGACCACCCATCTCTATTTATATCCGTTGCCAACACATTTAAGGTATAGCCCCAATTCTCAAGGCCAGCCTTCTTCGTAACATCAATAAAATGACCGGAACCATCATTTTCATATAAGTGATCAGAAGTATATTCAACACCCAGTTGATTGGCAAAAGCCTTTTGTTTTACCAATCTTTTATTCGGTGGCTGATTACCGACAAAAAGGTCCAAGTCTCCATCTCTATCATAATCAAAAAAAGTAGCCTGCGTAGAGTACCCTCGGTCTCCTACCTTAGCCTCACTTGTAATATCTTCAAACTCCATGTCTCCCTTATTCAAATACAAGGTATTCTCCCTTGCATTAGGATCTGGCTTCATACTGTTTTTCGAAATGTAAATATCCGGCAAACCATCTCCGTTTACATCCCCTATTGCTACACCTGAAGCCCATTTCCCATCCGGTTTTATACCGGATTGTTCCGTAACATCTTCAAACTTCATTTTGCCCTTATTAAGATATATTTTGGCCGGCATAACATTGCCAACTACAATAAAATCTAATAATCCATCCATGTTAAAGTCAGCAACGGCTACGCCCGAACCCGTATAAATATGACTCCAGAATAAGTAATTAAACGTATTGGTCTCTATTGATTTGTTGATGAATTTAACTCCGGTTTGTGCGGGGGTAAGTAATTCAAATGAAACGGTAGTAGACCTTGAATTAGAGGTTTTTGAAGGGATAGTTTTAGATGATGTATCGGCATCTAAACATCCTTGCATCATACTCATTAATAAAATACCATAAATCAATAAACCATACTTGAACAAACTATTACTTTTTTTCATGCACTTAAAATTCTTGTTTATAATATGGGATCTGCCCTTTTTAAAAAATTATATTAGGGTCAAACCTCTTTGTTTTTCATCTGTTAATCTCCCTTTGGAAGGGTCAAATATACATATAAACACCGTCTAGAAGGTAGTATAGAAAGAAGAGAACCCAATAAGCATTGCCTAAAAGTCATTTGACGCTAATGCACTGCATCATCATATATATATAAACACAAACTCACCTGCTAGAAGCCCAATTCATACATCTTGTAATGAGAAGAAAAACAGGTGTTTTGTATCCATTTGATTTTTCTAGAAATGGATATACTTATTTTAAGAAAATTTTACGCTTAATTCCCAATTATTGCTTTCATAATCATTCAGTTGTATGTTCCCTCTCTCTTGAATTCAATGGATCAATCTGAGTGGATGACTTAAAAAAAGTAAAAGTTTTTATCTTTAATGCAACGTTTCGAGGATATGATGCATTATAGAGTCAAATAGAACGGTAGGGATATGATTTTACATTAAAATAAATCCATCGCAAACTGTTCACTTTACATGAAAAAAGTAAAAATGAAGTGGTTATTGTTCATATTAGGATTAGGTGTTTTTCTTCAGTGCAGAAGAGATGAAATCAAACCTACTCCACACAAAGTTCGACCGGGACACACCACGGTTTTAGTCAATAGTTCTTTGTTTGGGATGGCAGTGGATGAGAATGGAGAAGCCTTAAAACAGGCTTCTGTATCCATAGGAACATATACAGCTAAAACGGATGACAAAGGTTTTTTTCTATTTAAGGATATTTTAATTGACAAAGCGGGTGCTTCCATTGTTGTAAATGCACAAAATCACTTCAAAGGAATACGTGTAGTTCAACCTGATCTGAATGCTACTTCGGCTATACTCGTTCGCTCGGTATCAAAGAATAGCCGCCACTTGGGCAACTTAACTTCGAGTCAAAAAGGAGGTGTTCTTTCAATTTCAGGAGTAACCCTAGAGATTCCTTCGGAAGGAATTATAGATGCGCTCGGCAATAAAGTGGCAGATGAGGTAAAAGTGTATATTGATCGGGTAGATACCGAAAAGAAAAATAACTTTATTCCCTCCCCCGGAAGTTTTATAGGAGAAGACAAAGACTACGTTGTAAAAACGCTGTTTCCATACGGAATAATCGCGGTGGAGCTGGAGAGACCCAATGGGGAAGTATTGCACTTTTCCAATGATATCAGTGTAAAAACACGGATACCCTTGCCCAAAACCTTAGTCTCTTCCGCCCCCGCTTTTATTCCGCTATGGTTTTTTGATGTTGAACTTGCCAAATGGGTCCAAAAAGGACAGGCTACTCTCAATGCTTCCGGGGACGCTTATGAAGCTACTATAGATGCTACCGGTTTTTGGTCATTGCAATCCGTAGGGGAACCCGTTAAGTTTTCCGCTAGAATACTCGATAATAAAGGTATGCCAAATGCATATTTGCGCATCGATTTAATCGATAATACTCTCCCCATTTTGGATGGAGTGGTCTCAACAGGTGTAACAAACAGTAATGGAGAAATAAATGCGGTTATTCAAGCTAATCAAACCCTTACGCTCAAAGCATTTAACGAGTGTGGCCAGCTAATAAATGAAAAGGAGATCGGCCCTTTTCCGAAAGGCCGGGAAGCGAATATCGGCGATTATTATCTCGATCAAAATCCCGGCAGCCATCCCTTTAGTCTCTCCGGTACACTTTATGATTGCGACTGGATGCCCGTTGTGGGTGGGTCGGTCCGCCTCAATAATACACTCTATCCTTATTCTGCTATAACAGATGATGAAGGACGTTTTACCCTCTCCGGTACACTCTGCAACCAAGATAAATATGTTGAAATAGAGGGATTTAATCCGGAAGGGGATGTACAAACTACTTCTACTTTCTTCTTGCCGGATACAAATATCCAAATGGGCCCATTGCCTCTATGCAATACTCTTCCTGATAGCTTTATGGCTGTACGAATAGATGATCAATGGTATGAAATGGATGATGATTTCTTCCAATGGAGCAGTGGAAGAGATGAATTTGAATGGTCAGGGTTTTCCTCAAAAAACATTTCCCTTACCATTAAAATTAATGACACAAGTAAAGGAATAGGAGAATATTCTGTAGATGATGATGACAATATCAACTTTAGAATCGAGTTTGATTCCAACAGTAGTATAGGGAATAGTGTCAAAGGGGAGGCAACTATATATATCGTACACAAAGATAATACTTCTATCTATGGAGTAATACACCAAGGATTGATTAAAATTAAAGATTTTAATAGCAACTTAATAAGAGATACCCGAGTTGATGTTTTTTTTAAACTCCCGCTGCCATAATCTCTCAACAATGGACTTAGCTTCGCTCATCAGATTATGTCAGAAGGAGGACCGCAAAGCGCAGGAAGAGTTAGTACTGCGCTTTGCTCCTTTTCTCTTTCCTGTGTGCAGAAGCTATCTTCGTGACAGCGAAGAGGTCAAAGATGTACTTCAGGATGTATTTGTGTCCATATTTAAAAACATCCATCAGATAGATCCGGATATTGATAATTTCAAGGGGTGGATACGTAAAATTGCCGTCAATCAATCCTTGCAGGTACTGCGTCGAATGGGTAGAAAAAATGAATTGCTCACTGAAGACTACGCTGGAGTAACGCCTGTTCAGACGCCTGGTGTATATAGTTCTTTAGAACATTCCGATACCTTTCAATTGGTTATGACACTCAAATATCCTTATAGACAAGTGTTTTGTCTATATGCGATAGATGGTTTTAGCCATAAAGAAATCGCTATTAAATTAGATCTTAAAGAAGGTACCGTGCGCTCTGCTTATCACAGAGCAAAAGAAAAACTTAAATCGATGGTATTAAAAAAAAATGAATTGCAAACATCTTAACCCCAAATAAACCTGAGTAATATGAAAAGAGATGTCTTCGAACAAAAAATAAAAAATGAACTCTTTGAGTTTGAAATGCCTGTTGATGCAGCAGAAATATGGTCGGGCGTTGAAGAAAAACTATATGGCAAAAAGAAAAGAAAGTCTGCTTGGTGGCTTTGGTGGGGGGGCTTTTCCCTCCTTCTTCTACTCTCGGGAAGTATGGTCTTATTTAATCACTATTTCAAAAGTGAAATACGGAATAATCCCTCAGATAATATCACTTCTATACCCAATCTTAATAAAAATACTTCCCCTCTTGAAATATTGAATAATACTGATCTTAAGAGCAAAAACACCTCCTCTACTACCATTGCCTCTAATCTGTCACCTAAAACTTCCCTTTCTACTTCACAACATCCTTCTGTTTCAATCGCTGCTGCTCAAAAATCTTCCCTGAACCAGAATTCCTCAAGTCAACCCTTATCTACTTCACAACATACGGTAACACATAAGAAATCAACGTCTGTTGTTCAAAGCAATGCAATACATCATATGCCAAATAATATTCCTCCTCTATCTGAATCTACTGCCACAACAAATATGAAAAAAAGTTGGCCATCCTTTCCGGGATTGCCTACTTTCCTTTCTGAACTTATTCCTTCCTATTCCTGGGACAAATCCTTAATTTATGTTTTACTCACCCAAATGCTATATGCGAAAGAGGACGAAAATGTCGATTCTCGCAAGAGTGACCTAAAACTGAATACCAAAACACACTCGCGTATTTCCTACGCGCTTTCAACTCAACTAGGTTATGGTTTTATCCATCGACAATTAACCGCCGATTTGACCTATCAACCCTACCTCGAATTGAGAAATACTACTGAATCTGAACTGGAGGCTTTACAAGCACAAGTAAATGTTGACTTTGTGATTAAAAAGAACGGATTATTCTCCGCCGGAGTAGATTATACGCGCATTAACGAACAAATGAACTATTCCTATACCGGTTATCGTGAAAATGCTTTACAAGATACCACCATCATATATCTTAAAGACAATACACGAAGTATTTCAATATCCAACAGAGGTGTAGCTTATGACTCTGCATTTCATACCTATAATGCACATGAATTTTTAAATGTTTCCCTTAAAGGTGGATATCAATGGTCCCTTAAAAAATGGAAATTTTCGTTGGTGGCCGGTGCTAAATACGGGATCTTCCAAAGTAGTAAAGGATATCAAGTCAATACAAAAAAACGAGTACAGTCTTTTGATACACGCTTGGATTCTTCTCCATTCTATCGAACTTCAGGCAATCTATGGTTTACTTCTGAGTGGTCTGCCGGATACCAATGGAACCCACATAACCAATGGACACTTACACTGTCCGAGCAATTCCTCTTAAATAATCTCAATAACTCTGCGTTTAATCCAATAAATCAAACCTACCGGATTCAATTCCTTCGTCTGGGATTTAGACATCTGTTTTAGACTTTAGCAGGGTTTATAAAGGCTATTATCTAGACATACGTGATTTTTGGAAAACCAACCATGTTGAATAACTATTAGTTGTTTAATACAACAAACCTTTGCCCTTCTCCCTGTTTAAACAGTAGTTTGTTTATGCAATCTGCATTTCATACGAATAATTAACCTTCTCTTACAGGGTAAAATGCAAATCCGTATTTTTAGCTCGTATACTCTTTTTTTTGTTCTACATAGCTCATTTCCGATCCTAATATGTGGTTTGGATTGAACCCTTATATAGATACCTTGTTATTAGATAAAATCAATTGACCTGTGTAGTGTCTGATATCAAGATATTGGCTCCATTCAATGGCTATTTCAAATACATGCATAGCCATAAAACCGAATATAAGAGACAGACACTCTTAAATCTATTAAATTGTGAAGCTTATGAACCAATTGCCTCTGAGCTACTTTGAGACCACCATCGCGAATACCTTTCCTATGCTCAATCAAAAACAGTTCGTGGAAGAACTCGCGCGCAGTGTTCAAGTTAGGACGGTCAAATCCGGAGATGTTCTAATGGAGTATGGGGATTATGTTCGTCAAATCCCACTCGTTGTTTCCGGGATTGTCAAAGTGTTGCGCGTAACAGATGAAGGAGAAGAAAGACTGTTGTATTATCTCTCTGATGGTGAAGCCTGTGCTGCCGCTTTTAGCTGCTGTATGATTCAAAAAAGAAGCGAATTTAAAACCATAGCTGTCAAGGATAGTCAACTCTGGTTTATCCCTCTAAACCACGGAGATAAATGGATGAGTACTTTCGCCGTTTGGAGAAACTTTGTCTTTACAACTTTCGATCGAAAAATGATGGACCTTATCGATCTTGTGGACAGTCTCTCCTTTTCAAAACTAGATGACCAACTCCTAAATTACCTCGAACACCAATCCATTCTTTCCAATAAAAACAGTATAAAAATAACCCATTACGAAATCTCTAAAGACCTCAATGTGTCTAGAGAAGCGGTCTCAAGATTACTTAAAAATATGGAAAAACAAGGAAAAGTAAAGCTAGAAAGAAATAAAATCACTCTACTCTGATCAACTCTTCAACTTTTAGAATTAATTAATAACATTTGTATTAACATAAAATACGATTTCATGCCCTTCTCCATTATTGTTCCTCTAGTTACTCAAATTCATCTATCTAAGCATTCTCTTTTGGATTTCTTTAATTTCTCTCTTCCTATTCTCGTTCTTGTACTTATAGGTATCGTAGCCGTGTTAGTGCTTTTTGCCATTTTTTCTTCACCGATAGGAAGCCGTAAAAATAAAGCTAAACGAAATACAATTTTTAAATAAACTACTTCACTTAAACCACTTAATATGGATTATCTTGCCTTAATCAAATCTCTTCATATCATTACTGCTATCCTTTGGGTAGGATCCTTATATGCATTGCTCCAATCGATGGTCAACCATCATAAAACCGGACAAACAAAGGAGCTTGGTCTATATGAAATGAGACTTTATCGTACTGTCGTAAATCCCATGATGATGGCAGTATTTATCTTAGGAATCGGGATGCTAGCACTCCATACTCAGTATCTAAAACAACCTTGGATGCATGTAAAATTGACGGTATTACTCCTCCTGCTTGGAATGCATCTATTGACAAAACGAAAAATGCTGGCTATTCACAAAGGGGATTCTGTAAGTTCGAAATCAATACTCTGGTTGATTATTGGAGTTTTGGCTTTATTATCTGCTATCGTAGTGCTCGCTGTACATAAAGATCCTATCCCTTGGATATTTGTGGGAGGTTTGCCTTTGCTAATCGTTGGGTTAGGTGCCGCTATTTTGGGTAAACGATAGGTTTTTGATTTTTTTTGCATATCCGAGGCAACAAAATCATGTTTAAAAGGGTCTATACCCTTGAGAGTAAGTTAAAGCAAACTTTTTGCCCTACTTTTGTAGTAGGGTGGGAAGTTGCTATCCGATATTATTGTACAATTACTTTGTACTCGTTTAATCTATAGTTTATTTCAACTTATTACGTTGTGATAAAAAACCTATGTTTTTTGGATCCTATATTCTGATAATCCAAATATGTATAAAATGAAAAAACGTCTGCTCTATCTTCTTCTATTTCTCGTGGTTGTCTTGGGCATTGGAGCGCTCTTATTTTACAAGTATGGAGAACGAGAGTTTCTCGTCAAACGCACGATTCAGATTAGTACCCCCTCCGGATTTGCTTTCAAAAATATGTCCACCTTTGAAAATATTCTACGTTGGAGTCCCATTAAAATGATCGATCCACAAGTTAAAACTAAAATCCTGGGTAACGATGGCTATGAAGGAGGCATCCTCACTTGGGAAGGACCTAAAATCGGTAAAGGAGAAGAAAAAATTATCGGTATTGGCCCTTTTCATTTTTTCGAAACTAATATTAAGTTATTCGAACCATATCAAATGGAAGGTGTCTCCTCGATACAAATGGGATTTCAGGCAGGAACGAATGATATCATCTGGGGAATAAAAGGAACCAATAGCCCCATGACTACTCTTAAGCTTTTGTTGCAAGGGACTAGCCTCAAAAAAATACTGGGTGACCGTATTCAAATGGGTTTGGAAAAATTTCAAAAAATTACCGAGCAAGATTATTTGGATTATCTCAAACAACGGGAAGAAAATCCACCACCCAAAGTACAATTGGACCCGGAAGACATGAAAATTATTAAATTGAAATAAGCATAAACTTTTTAAGCCTATCATATCCTAGGTTTAAAAAACTTACTAAAAAACCAAAGGGGTATAACTATCGTAAAACCTTTTAATCTCTTAGCAGAAGTAACACTCCTTTACCTCGTTTTGCGTCCGGGATTGTTCTTGACATAAGAGGCCCAGTCTTTGTATTTGTTCTTCTCCAAATTGGGCCCGACCCCTTGATAATAATGACAAAGTGCTGCCCCTAATGCATCTGTCGCATCCAAATAGGACTTCACTATCTTGATCTTAAGCAGTCGGGCAACCATCGCCGATACCTGCTCCTTTGACGCATTTCCACTGCCTGTAACGGAGAGCTTTATTTTCTTTGGAGCGTATTCATGAATATCTAATCCCATCGTCATGGCCGCTGCCATCGCTACGCCTTGAGCCCTACCCAACTTTAACATCGACTGCACATTCTTCCCGTAAAAAGGACTCTCGATTGCCATAGATACCGGTAAATACGTCTCTATAATCTCTTGAATCTGAAGAAAAATCTCTTTGAGTTTTGTCTGATGATCTTTGTACTTTGTCAAATGTAGTACACCAAAGTCCACTGCGGTTAAGGTTTTCCCCTCAACTTGAATAACAGCATAACCCAATAAATTGGTGCCCGGGTCAATGCCTAAAATTTTATATGGTGTTTTTTGCATACACAAAAGTACATCCTTTTCGGATACTTTACCCCTCTATTAACTGGCACAACAACTCAATTGTTCTACGGACTTCCCAAAGCCTATCGCTGCTAGTTTGACCGCCTCAGACATCGTCAAATATGCATGAAAAGCCTCCGCTATCTCTTCACTCTTGACTCTATGTCGTATCGCTAATGATATCTCCATGGTCAATTCCGAACCTTCAGGAGCTACTATGCGAGCTCCAATGATCTCTTTGGTCTGTTTATTTCTCAATAACTTAATCCATCCTCGGGTATCCTTAGATACTATACAGCGCGGTACATAAGTCATAGGTAATACACTTACTTCATACTCCATTCCTACTGCTTCTGCCTGTAATTCATCCATCCCAACCCCCGCTACTTGTGGATCGGTAAATACTACCCATGGCATCGCCCGGTAATCGGCTTTCTTCAATGCAGCTGAACAACATACCTCCCCCCCTTCGTCACCGTACATATTATCGACTGCTAGGGCTCCTTCATAAGCCGCGACATAGACATAGGCCGGAGTTTCAATGACATCACCACATGCCCAGATTCCATCAATACTAGATCGCAGGTACGCATCCGTTTGAATATGTCCGTTGGATGTCATTTTTACACCTATATCTTCCAAGCCTATCTGATGTGTATTGGGCACTGTGCCTGTCGCTACAACGATGTGTGTCGCCTCAATAGATTTCGAATTATCTCCCTGATCAAATTCGATTAAAACCCTGTTTTTAGTCCGGCTCACACGTTTTAATACTACGCCCAATTGAAAGGTGATTCCCTCTTCTTCTAATTGCCTTTGTATCTCTTCCGAAACATCCGGGTGCTCCTTAGATAATATTCGATTGCTGCGTTGAAGAATACTTACTGATGCGCCCAGTCGACTCATCATTTGTGCTAACTCAAGGGCAATATAACCTCCTCCTAATACAGCTATTGACTCGGGTAATTCCTCTAAATCAAAGAGGGTCGTAGCAGTGAGATAACCGGATTTCGACAGTCCCTCTACATTGGGTATTTTAGTGCGTGACCCCGTGGCTATGAGTATTTGCTCTCCCTTGTATTCGACTTCTCCTACCCGAATCGTTCTCTCCCCCGTCAAATATCCCATCCCTTCTACCATTCTTACATATTCTAATCCCTCCAGTATATCCGAATATTTTTGCTTTCTAAGTTGAGCCACCAATTCCCTCTTCTCCTTTACCAATAAGTTAAAATCCACCTTGGGTTTACCTTGGAGCTGTATACCGGCAAATCGACTTTGTCCAGCTAAATGAACCTGCTCTGCTGCTCTCAATAAAAATTTAGATGGTACACAACCCACATTGACACAGGTTCCTCCTAGAGGAAGCCCTCCTTGTATAATTAAGGTGCGCTTTTGTAAAGTATTCGCTCGTATCGCTGCCGAAAATGCCGCCGATCCACCACCCAAAATAAGTAGATCATAAACCGTATCCTCTGTTTTTACTCCGGATTCGACAGTGTAATGCTCGATCCTATAGGGGGTTTTTCTTATTAATGCTAAAACCTCTTCCTCCTCTATCTCTGAATCATCAAATCGAATTTGACCCCCAGATGCAGCATATGTGATATCTTTCTCTTGAATGGCCGGATGCTCTAAAATATCTCGCACAACTTTGGCACAACCTTCACAAGACATACCTGAAAGTTCGAGTTTTAATATTTTCATTAAATTGATTTTTATTCAATAATTGGAGACACACAGCCCAATGTCCCTTGCTAATCACCTCCTCTAAATCTTTAGTATAAGTTAAATCCAGAGTCCTATTGCCGTGTACTATTCTTGCGGGTGAACACCTGTAACCGTATAACCTGTAGAGTCAATTGCTGCCTTAATATCTTCAATAGTATTTCTACTTCGATCAAACTCAACCCATGCTGAACCGGTAGTATAATCCGCCTTTGCATCGATATATCCCGGCAATTGTCCTACTGCATGTTCGACATGATGATTGCATCCCTCACAAGTCATGCCCTTAATATCCAATTCTACTCGATACTTGTTCTCTTTAGAAATAGGATATGCCTGTACCTTATTCTCCGGATAAAAAGCATCTGAAAAATAGGGAAACAATGTCGTCGTCAAAGCAAATACCGTTATTATACTCAAAAATAACTTACTCTGCAAGAAAGGGGTTTTAGCTTCAGTGTCACACTGACATGCGACATTCGCCGTCTTGGGTTTTAATTTTTGATACCAGGCAAATCCCAATATGCCGACCGTCAAAATGATGAAGTATGGCCTATATGGCGTCAACCAACTAAAACTAGATGCCATACCCGTGCTGCCTGCAATTAATGCCAACAAGGGCGTAATACAACATAATGAAGCAGCAAAGGCTGATAAAATGCTTATCGCAGCAATTTTTATTGATGAGGCTTCCTTTTTCATATTTCGTAAGTTATAAGTTAGGTATGAAATGGTTATCTTCTATCAAATCCTCTACATAAGGGTCTAGAAATACTTCCGTTTTCGAGGTTAATCTATAGTAAATGGTCTGGCCAGATCGTCTTGTAATAACAAGTTGCCGATCCTTTAGCTTCCTCAGATGTTGAGATATAGCTGCTATGTTCATGCTCAAGATATCACTGATATCACATACACACAACTCTCCTTCTCTATGCAATAAAAAGGCGATCTTTAACCGAACTGCATTACCTGCTAATTGAAAAAGATTAGCTAATGATGCAATTGCTTCTTCTTTATCCCTCAAAAAAACCTTACAAGATTCTATTTGCTGCCGATCCGACCGGAGCCGAATGCATACTTCCCTTTCCATAATTCATAATTTTGTGCAATTATTTAAGCAAATACTTAAACATCTTTTTTTAGGTATTGTTTTGCGGGTTAATATATTTTTTGGGGTTAATAAGAATTATTTTCCTCTCTCATCTGTTATACTAACGAAACAAATCTATTTAAGCATGACAATGATTAGAACCAATGAGCCTGACTGGTTAAGCAAAGCCTTAGAAGCTTATAAGGCTAAACTCGAGTTTACCCTTATTGATGATGGGGATCTCGGATTAGAGCCCAATGATGTTAAAAGTGCAGTGAACCTCCTACGGTTTGTTAAGAAAAAAAAGGTAATTACCTGGCGTAAGATGGTCAAAGTATTAACCAGTCTAGGAATAACCGGAGTGGGGGTGTGGATTATCGCGGCCGCTATTGCTGACCCTGAGCCCACAAGCAAACTCAGCTTACTCATCACAGGTGGACTTGTGCTTACATTGACCGGCAGCCTCTCCATCTTGGCCTCCCTCGGGATAAAATATGCCGTTAGTGCCAAAGCCTTTGGAAAAGAGTTTCAAATACGTCCCTTCTAAACCTTTCGAAATATTTCATACTTTTGCTCTTGATTAAGTTTTATTAATAATATCTTTTGGGGGGATGAATTAAACAGGAGTTTTATTCGTCATACCCTCAAAAACATAGATGACTATAGTATCTATCCACAAATTCATTCATGCGGAAAGCGTATCTTTCATTCATGAAGCACTTTATGGTCAGACACTATAAAAAAAATTTATGTGAGAGCGTAGCGGTTACATAGCTGCAGAAATTTTATACTACATTTATTATCCATTTATTAGAAAATTTTAAAGATATGAAACGAACATGAATTTTATTAAACATAAATTTCATACAAAAGTATGTTTAAAAAAATTCATGTGAGAGCGCAGCGGTTACATAGCTGCAGAAATTTTATAATACATTTATTACCCATTTATTAGAAAATTTTAAAGATATGAAATGGCAAAACAGAGAAGGGAGTCGCAACATAGAAGATCATAGAAAACGCCGGATGCGCCGGATTGGCGGGGGAATAGGTATCGGTACTATTCTTATGGTATTATTGGGTTTATTCCTCGGACAAGATCCTATGTCCATGCTCAATCAAATCCAAACCCAATCCGTACCCGACGAGATCGCTCCCGGCAATTATCAATCTGAAGATGTGGATAAACCCCTCGTCCAATTTGTTTCTGTTGTCCTCAAAGACAACGAAGATGTTTGGAGTAAGTTATTTCGTGAAAATTTTAATAAAGAATATCCCCAACCCAAACTGGTTATCTACAGCGGCATGGACCGCTCCGGTTGTGGCGTAGCACAAACCGCCACAGGACCTTTTTATTGCCCCGCTGATCAGAAAGTTTACCTCGACCTGAGTTTCTTTCGCGAAATGAAAAGCCGTTTTAACGCACCGGGGGACTTCGCTATGGCGTATGTCGTCGCCCACGAAATCGGGCACCATGTCCAAAATTTATTCGGGATAACCGATCAAGTTGCTCGTAAACGCGCTCAAATGAGTAAACGGGATGGCAATAGGATGTCTGTACGATTAGAACTTCAAGCTGATTATCTCGCTGGTGTCTGGGCGCATCATAACCAAAAAATGAATCATATCCTGGAAAAAGGGGATGTTGAAGAAGCTGTTAATGCCGCTGCTTCCGTCGGCGATGACCGAATACAAAAATCAGCCGGTTCTTATGTGATGCCCGATGCCTTTACCCACGGCACATCCGAACAACGCGTCCGTTGGTTTATGAAGGGTTTGCAATCCGGAGATATGCGTGGGGGCGATACTTTCTCCGTACCTTATGAACGATTATAAAGCATGTCCATCTTGATACCTATATCCGATCTAAACACAAGTATCTATTTAAAAGCCCACCAAATTACTGGGTAAACCGAAGAATAATTTTGTTTATTGTACATTTTTCCACTCAAATCATGTGTTAAATCATGACAAGTATACCTATCTCTTCCCCAAAAGAACGTAAAAATATCTAGAATCATTTTACCGAGTTAGGTCCTTAACAAGGCATACAAAAAAATAAAATAGGCCGTATTCAAGGAGGTCATGAGTCGGGATGGACTATACAAATCTTGGCCAAAATAGCTCCGTTGACTCAGGAAAAGGTGAAAAATATCATCCACTCCTAATACAATAATTAGAACCCCGAGAATTATAATAGAGAAAATATCCGTGATTCCATAAGAATGCTGTTATGACAGAGCCTCTTACTGTAGATGCATCGCACAACTAGGACTGAAACCCGATTTACATGCTAATTCCTCCTAAACCCTACTATTTAACCCGCAACATCCGGTAGAATCACTATTCAGGATGAACCGATCTTAATAATTTGATGATACTTTTAACGGTTTGTATATGAAGTGTTGGGTATTTCGAAGTACTTCATTTTT
>Ga0256841_1000640_pt1 | contig 34713 bp, 39 predicted proteins | sample 356308metaG_FD_185971 | JGI IMG/M metagenome (GOLD analysis project Ga0256841, IMG submission 185971) | Hydrothermal vent microbial communities from Mid Atlantic Ridge, Atlantic Ocean - 356-308 | ecosystem: Environmental > Aquatic > Marine > Hydrothermal vents | place: Atlantic Ocean: Mid... | reverse complement strand
GCCGAAATGCCAGCCATGGAGCGACAGTTTGCCTGCCTCGACTCGTTCTTTTATCCATTTGAAAGTCATCAGGTTACGCAGACTGAAACGGACCAGTTCATATTCCATTTCGCGTTGCAGATCTTCAGATATTGTTTTGCCTTGAGCTGTTATAACCCGGGCTCTTGCCTCTTTAGCCAGATTCATCCAGTTGAGTATAAAGTCATCCGGCTCGGGTTTGATGACATCGGTCTCTAACAGTGCCTTTGCACCACCACACTGAGCATGGCCCATGATAACGATGTGTTCGACTTCAAGCGAGGTCACACCAAACTCCAAGGCTGCGCTGGTGCCATGATGACCGCCATCCGGTGTGAAGGGAGGGACCAAGTTGGCAACATTACGGACAACGAAGAGCTGGCCAGGTGGGGTATCCAAAATTGTTGCTGGATCGACCCGGCTGTCGCAGCAAGAAACTAACAAGAAAGGTGGCTGCTGGCCTTCATGATGAAGTTTGTGATACAGATCGTATTGCTCTTTGTAACGTGTTTTCCGGTAACGTTTATAACCTTCGATCAGTTGTTCGATGGGCATAGAATTCTCTCTTCCTAAGTTATTTGAGTTCAGAAATTTTGTCGCACTCTTCCAGGAAATCTGCTTGGCTTTTAGGCATTGGCACCCTGGCATCTGCTATGAAGTTGATCAGGTTGACACCTCTCTCCAGCAGGTTGCCAAGGGCGATATTCGAATAACTTTCCGTACTGTCTCCATTGGCAGAAAGTTCTGGTTCGAAGTCAAGGAGTTTTTCTTTACAGGCAATGAAACGAGGCCAGATCTTAAAGATGGCATCATCCCGTTTCATGGTCTCCGTGACCAGCTTAGCCACTTGAGCATAATCATCAATGAGGGGTGATATTTGTTGGCAGTTGGTGCAATATTCCAGTGTTTCCTTTAAGCGGTTGGCAATCTGATCGATGGCCTTCATGGCACTGGCGATTTTAATGTATCGGCTTCGATAGACTTCCTTGACCGGCTGGGTAAACGCTTTCAGGGGTTCACCCCAAACCTCGTCAATGCCTTCATCACCACTGTAATGCTTGACGTATTTTGCGAACTCAAGCGCTTCCCTGAAGTATTCAGCCGAGAGCTTGCGCAATGTATTATCAGGTCCGATCTTGATCCCTTTCTGTTCCAGTTCGATACTGACGGTAAAGATATCACTGGCACGATTGAACAGGGCACCAGCCAGCATCGCTCCGTTGATACGCTTGCGATCCGGATCGGTCTCCTCCTCATAGGCACGCCGGGCCTCTTCCAGTTTCTCTCCTGGTGTGTTGATGCCTTTCTCGGTGAGATGGAAGGCTCGACGCGTCAGCGCCTTGATGAGGATATGTTTGGTAGTGGAGTTATCCTCGGGTACCTTGTAATACCTGACCCAGTAGCCGTCGTAATAGATACAGGGCTTGCCATCGAACTCTCGAACGGTACCGTTTTTTACTTGTTCTGTCATGGCAGTCATTCACCTTCGTCATTCTGGGTGATCATATCTCCATATCGCTGAAGGGAAAATGAACAGAATTACAATTTTCTGCCTTTTTTACCCGCAATACGCAAGCGCAGTGCGTTGAGTTTGATGAAGCCCTCGGCATCTTTCTGATCATAGGCACCTGCATCATCTTCAAAGGTAGCAATAGTCTCATCGAATAGACTGTCATCGGATTTTCGACCAACGACTTCTACATTTCCTTTGTACAGTTTCAGACGAACAACACCGTTCACGACAGATTGTGAGGCGTCGATCATCTGTTGCATCATCTCTCTTTCAGGGCTCCACCAATAACCGTTGTAGATCAGTGTGGCATACCGTGGCATGAGGTCATCCTTGAGGTGGGCCACCTCACGATCCAGGGTGATAGATTCCATAGCCCGATGGGCCTTCAGCATGATAGTGCCTCCGGGTGTTTCATAACAGCCACGGGATTTCATCCCCACATAACGGTTCTCGACGATATCCAGACGGCCAATGCCATGCTCGCCACCGATGCGGTTCAGCTCGGCAAGGATAGTGGCGGGTGACATTTTCTGACCGTCAATGGCCGTGATATCTCCCTTTTCATAGCTCAGTTCGAGATAGCGGGGTTTGCCCGGGGCCTTCTCGGGCGAGACCGTCCAGCGCCACATGGACTCTTCCGGTTCATTCCATGGATCCTCCAGAATGCCACCTTCATAGGAGATATGCAGCAGGTTAGCGTCCATGGAGTAGGGGGATTTCTTGCCTTGTTTCATTTCGATAGGGATGCCGTGACTTTCGGCATAAGCCAGTAGTTTTTCCCGTGACAACAGATCCCACTCCCGCCAGGGCGCGATGATCTTGATATCGGGTTTCAATGCATACGCGCCGAGTTCAAACCGTACCTGATCATTACCCTTGCCCGTCGCCCCATGGGAGATAGCATCGGCTCCGGTCTCATTTGCGATCTCGATCAGGCGTTTTGCAATCAATGGCCGGGCGATCGATGTACCCAGCAGGTATTCACCTTCATAGAGGGTATTGGCCCGGAACATAGGAAAGACGAAATCACGCACAAACTCCTCCCGCAGATCGTCGATGTAGATCTCCTTGATCCCCATCTGTTTCGCTTTTTCGCGTGCAGGCTCTACCTCTTCACCCTGCCCTAAGTCTGCAGTGAAGGTAACGACTTCACATTGATATTCATCTTCCAGCCATTTGAGAATGACCGATGTATCCAGACCGCCTGAATAGGCGAGAACGACTTTCTTGATGAAACTCTCTGACATTGCTGTGCTGTTCTCCTGAGACGCTATGCAAAAAGCGGTCATTCTGCCTTTAGTTGAGCAGTTCGTCCAGATCTGTCAGCGCTGGATAACGTCTCCTGCGTGTTGTAATGCAGCGATTCTGACTTCAAGTGGTGGATGGCTGGCGAACAGTTTACCGAACTTTCCACCAATGAAACCGAAAGCGGTCAATTGTTCTGGCAGGGGTTGTGGGTTTTGCAGGGCAAGCAATCGTTGCAATGCGGCGATCATTTTTTTCCGGCCAGCCAGTTCGGCGCCCCCTTTGTCAGCACGAAATTCCCGCCAACGGCTGAACCACATCACGATCATGGTGGCGAGGATACCAAACAACATTTCGAAAACGATGCTGGCAAGATAATATCCGATACCTGGGCCGTAGCGTCGTTCATCCCGCGAGAGCATGCTGTCGACGATGTAGCCAGCCACTCTGGAGAGGAAGATGACAAAGGTATTGACTACCCCTTGGATTAGGGCCAGGGTTACCATGTCGCCATTAGAGATATGGGAGACTTCATGCCCCAGGACGGCTGCCACTTCATCACGGGTCATCCCGTTCAACAGGCCGGTACTCACCGCCACCAGAGCCTTGTTTTTATTCATCCCGGTAGCAAAGGCATTGGGTGTGGGTGAGTCGAAGATCGCCACTTCCGGCATCTCGATACCCACGGCGTTGGCTTGTCGCCTTACAGTTTCGATCAACCATGCTTCGGTGGGATTGGACGGGACATCAATAATCTGGGCACCGACAGCGCGTGTCGCCATCCATTTGGATAAGGCCAGTGAAATGAACGCGCCGCCCATGCCGATGATAGCAGACATGATCAACAGCCCTTGGTAGGGAATGCCATTAGTGGCGAGCATCTGATCAACGCCCAGAACACGCATGACAAACGAGAGCACCAGCAGTACCGCGAGGTTGGTACCCAGGAATAAGGCAATTCGCATCATGTTGAAACCCCCCTAAACAAACTTTGTGCGGGGACAATTATACAGGAATCAAACGGTCAACAGAGTGACCGAGGGTGTGTTAAGTACCTTGTCTGCATGGAAACCTCGTACTAATACGATGAAATCGTCCTCCTCTGCACATCCGGTATCTCTGGCAATCTGGCGTGCCAACTGATTGGGATGCTGGGTGCCAGCATCTCCAGCGAAGACCGGCAAGGTACCCCATAGCAAATTCATTTGGCGATAGATCCTTGGATCGGAGGAGATCGCGATCATAGGGGCGGCCGGTCGTGCAGAACTGATGGTTCTTGCCGACATGCCAGACTGTGACAGCATCAAGATCGCCCTGACGTTGATCTGTTTTGCCAGTTCAGCAGCGATATGGGCAACAGCATGGCCAAAAGGGGACTCGTCATAGCCGCTCAGGTTACGTTGCAAAAGTGCGAAGCGGTTTTCTTCCCACATGTAGCCCTCAGTTTGATAAATGATACGCGACATCATTTTTACCGCCTGGACAGGGTGTTTCCCTGCCGCTGTTTCACCTGATAGCATCACTGCATCGGCACCTGTAATCACCGCTTGGGAGATATCGGATACCTCTGCGCGTGTCGGCTGGGCAGTCTCCATCATTGATTCCAGCATCTGTGTTGCCACGATCACCGGACAATTATGGTCCCGTGCCATGTTAATCAGTTTGCGCTGGGCGATAGGTACTTCTTCTGGAGAGAGTTCTACACCCAGATCGCCACGCGCAACCATGATGGCGTTGACGGATTTGATGATAGTGGAGGCGTTTTCCAGCGCTTCCGGTTTTTCAAACTTGGCGATAATTCCCGCTTCAAGCTTATGGTCTTCCATCAGCTGGTGCAAGTCATGGATGTCTTCAGCCCGACGGACAAAGGAAAGGGCGAGAAAATCAACGCCCAGTTTCAGTGCAAAAAGCGCATCCTTCTTGTCTTTCTCGGTGAGTGATGGCGCGGAAACATTGACGCCGGGTAAGTTGATACCTTTGTGGTTTTTCAAAATCCCACCCTGGATAACGCGGCAATGAATGTCTTCACTCGATACTCCTTCAACCTTTAATTCAAGTTTGCCGTCATCCAGAAGAATACGATCGTTGATCATTATGTCTTTTGCTAGTGCCTTGTACTGGGACGGGATCAAGCCGGGTTTGCCGAGGACATCGCGGGTCGTGATCGTAACCTCTTCCCCGTTGTTCAGTTCAATCTGACCATCTTTGAACTTGCCGGTGCGGATTTTTGGGCCACATAAATCCGCAAAGATGGCAACCGGGCGATTCAGTTCTGTGGCGATCTCTCTGACCAGTTTAAAGGTCGCTTGGTGATCCTTGTGAGTGCCGTGGGACATATTCATTCGGATGACATCAACACCCGCAATCAAAAGATGACGGATTGTGTATTCGTCATTCGATGCAGGCCCCAACGTGGCAACAATCTTGGTGCGGCGGGAATGTAACAGGTCTATCCGAGTCTTGATCGTCATGAGTCTCACTACCAAATAAATAAATCTCTGGTACGCAGAATTCATGCCATAACAGCGAGTATGCCCTCTTCAGAACAGGCTAAAAGGTTTAGCCAGGGGCTCCCCGATGAAGATCCCCTGACCTGGCCAGGCAACGCTCTTCCAGTAGGCCTCGATCAGTGTGTCTCCATTCAGATAATGCTGCATGACAACCTGTGGATGAGGGAATTTTTGCAGGAAATTACAAGGCTCGACAACGGTACCATAACTTCCCGTCGCCCCAGACTCCAGCCAGCGCAAAGCACTCATCTGGCGACTGCCGGTGAGAATGCCACCGGCCGAGGTCAGGTGATCAGCGATGGCCCCAGGCAGGAAAGTCAGTGTCTCCAGCCCTTCCACCCAGGTCTGTCCTGTAAAGTAAAAGAAAACATCATCACGTTTTTTCAGTGCATTGGTGCGGAGAACTTTGATGTTGAAGAGAGGGCGAATATGTTTTACTGCGTCTGGATAGAGTTTTGAACGCACATCCCGGTTACGATCCGTGGTACTCACGAGGTAGGCGGTACCCGTGGGGTAAGTGTAGTCCGCATCCACGCCCCGCCGAATCAATTCGATGCCCCTGCGGAGGTTTGAGGCCGCGATAGACATGGTGGGGCGGATACCGAAATCGAACCAGGGGCGGTGGCTGTGGGAATTGAAATAGGGATTGGCCCGGGTGGGTTGGCACCCTGTGGCACAGAAAGCTGGATCAAAACCCATGGCAAAGGCCGTGGTAATGGACATGCAGTCCACCCGAAAGGGTGCTACCCAGGTCAGTGCATAGGCCTGAACCTGATAGGGTGTTGCCTCTTCCACCTCCCGTTTCACACGATCGAACGTTTCCCGTGACATGACGGACTTGCCTGATGGAAAGTGGACCCGGATCACGTTTTTCCGAGGTATTTTCCGCTTGGCGACGTAATAGGCACCCAGTGTTGCACTCAGGGGGTCGGCCTCGTTGATGATGACGGCCAGTTCGTTTGGCCCCAATGGTGGCTGTAATGGTATCCTCTGTTGTTCGTAATTGAGGAGATCCGCCCGACACACCAGGGAGCAGGTCAGTAAAAGGAAAAAGACGGAATTTACAAGGTAAGACTGCATGGGCGCAGAATAATAATATGGCGCAGATAAAACAACAAAAAGCGATTCTGGTGACGGGAGCCTCGACAGGTATTGGTCATTGCGTGGCCCATGGTCTCAACGATCGTGGATATCAGGTCATTGCCACCGTCCGCAAGGCCACTGATCGTGAACGCCTGGAGCAAGAAGGGCTCAAGGTTGTCATGTTGGATCTGGCTTGCAGCAGTTCCATCCAGTCCTGTGTGGAACAGACTTTGGCGCTGACCGGCGGGCGTGTTTACGGTTTGTTCAATAATGCCGCCTATGGCCAGCCAGGGGCCGTGGAAGATCTCACCCGGGATGCTTTGCGTGAACAGTTCGAAGTCAATCTGTTTGGTACCCATGAACTGACCTGCCACCTCATCCCCGTCATGCGGAAGCAGGGGGAAGGCCGCATCATCCAGAACAGTTCAGTTCTGGGGTTTGTAGCCATGGCGCACCGTGGCGCCTATAACGCCAGCAAGTTCGCTCTGGAAGGTCTCAGTGATACCTTGCGCATGGAGCTGAAAGGCAGTGGGATCACCGTCTCTCTGATCGAGCCCGGGCCCATCGAAAGCGAATTCCGTAAAAATGCTCTGGCTGCCTTGAAACGCCATGTTAACGTGGAGGCATCTGTCCATCGTGATCGTTATTTAAAGACGTTGGCCAGGCTGGAGAAGGAAGGGCAAGTGGTACCCTTTACCCTACCTCCCGAAGCCGTCTTGAAAAAGGTGCTGCACGCATTGGAGAGTCGCTGGCCAGCCCATCGTTATCCAGTGACCTTGCCGACTTATTTTTTCGCTTTTCTCAAGCGCGTGTTACCGGATAGAATGTTGCAGGCGCTTCTTGCCAAAGTTTAAGGGATCAGGATCAATGAAACTCGCAACCTTCACCCATGAAAATCAGACCCGCATCGGGATAGTAGTCGATGATGAAATCGTCGATGCATCTCAGGATGCTTCGCTGCCTACCGATATGATCACGTTTCTGTCGCAGGGTGAACCAGCCAGAGAGAGATTGCAGAATCTGGTTGCGCGTGGTGCAGGGAAAATCCCGCTTGCGGAGGTTCACCTCGAAGCACCGGTCCTGAATCCGCAAAAATTTCTCGCCATTGGTCTCAATTACGGCAAGCATATTGCTGAAACCGGGCTGGACAAGCCGGAGTTTCCGACCTTTTTCAATAAACAGTCCAGCTGTGTCAATGGCCCTTTTGATCCCATTCATTTACCAAAGGTCTCTGAAAAACTTGATTATGAAGGTGAACTGGCTTTCGTGATCGGTAAACGCTGCCGCCATGTGCCGAAGGAAAAGGCCCCCGATGTGATCGCCGGGTTTACCATTGTCAACGATGTTTCTGTGCGGGACTGGCAGTTTTGGGCCCAGACCATGACCCTTGGCAAATCATTCGATACCCATGGCCCAGTGGGCCCCTGGATCGTCACCCCTGACGAGATCGACGATCCTCACAATCTGGATATCAATGTCTGGGTCGATGACGAGCAGCGTCAGGCCATCAATACGAGTGAGATGATTTTCGACTGTTACGATATGATCGAGACGCTTTCGACCGCCTTCACACTGATGCCGGGAGATATCATTTCCACCGGGACCGGTGCCGGCGTGGGTGTGAAAATGAAGCCCCGCGGTTACCTCAAGGCAGGCCAAGTATGCCGCGTGGAAATCGAAGGCATTGGGGTGATCGAGAATACGGTGATCGAAGAGCCGGAAGAGACCGTCCAGTATTGAGCGGCGTGCCGGTTACCGGTATCTGACCCGGGTTCCATGAGCCAGTGCCATATTGATCTCTTCAGCGGATAATTCTTTGGGAAAATAGACTCCCGAGATGTTGGCATCGGCAAAACTCGCCCCTTCAAGATTGGCGTTTCTGAAATCAATGCCGCGTAAATCGGCCATACGGAAATAACAGTCTCTGAGATCGAGTCCGTCTGCATCCAGCCCCCGCAAATCAGTCCGGCTTAGATCGGTGCCCCGCAGGTCGCACGTGGAGCCCGATTTCTTAAGGGCGTTGAATTGTTCGATCTGACCGGTACGCAACAGGGTGAACAAGGGATCATCGGTAATTCTTGGTTTGTTCATTTCTACCTCCTCAACGGATTGTTTCCAGTGCTGCAAGCAACTTCTCGTGGATGCCGCCGAATCCGCCATTGCTCATGATCAGAATATGGTCGCCTGGTCGGGTGGTTATTTTTAATGTCTGAATGATAGATTCAATCGTGGGAAAAATCATGTATTCGATCGTGGTTTCTCCGAATGCGGCTTCCAGATCCCAGTCCAGATTTTCAGGTTTATAGACGAGACAGAGATCCGATTCCGTCAGTGATTTCCCCAAAGTGGATTGATGGATGCCCATGCGCATGGTATTGGAGCGGGGTTCGAGGACCGCAATGATCCTTTCTTTCCCCACATGCTGGCGAAGGGCCTCCAGGGTTTTCTCGATCGCTGTTGGATGATGGGCAAAATCATCATACACCGTGACTCCATGGACTTCACCCAGCTTCTGCAGTCTTCGCCTGACACTTTTGAAGTGGCTCAACGCCTTGCAGGCCTGATCGGGGGCAACCCCGGCATGTCGGGCGGCAAGGATCGCGGCGGCGGCATTCAAGGCGTTGAATTTTCCGATCAAGGACCATTTCACTGGCCAGTGTCGGCCTTCAGAAGTGAGAGTGAATTTCTGGTAATCTGGTCTGTCGGCTTGGATTTTCCAGGTCGCGGTACTGCCACTGTCTCCAAAAGTTGTGGTTTCAGACCAACAACCCATAGTAACTACATCACGGAGGTTCTCATCGGTCTGGGGATGAATGATCATGCCGGTACCGGGAATGGTTCTGATCAGATAATGAAACTGGCGTTTGATCGCTTCCAGATTATCGAAGATATCCGCATGATCGAATTCAAGATTGTTGAGGATGGCGGTGCGAGGCCGATAGTGAACGAACTTCGATCGCTTGTCGAAAAAGGCAGTGTCGTATTCGTCTGCCTCAATGACAAAAAACGGCGATGCCCCCAAGCGAGCGGAGATGCCGAAATTCTCCGCCACTCCGCCGATCAAAAAGCCCGGAGAGAGACCGGCATCTTCTAGAATCCATGCTAGCATACTGGTGGTGGTGGTCTTGCCGTGCGTGCCGGCAACGGCCAGCACCCAGCGATCCTGCAGGACATGCTCCGCCAGCCATTGCGGGCCAGAGGTATAGGGGATACCACGATCGAGCAGGTATTCCACCATGGGATTGCCCCGTGACATAGCGTTGCCCACGATCACAAGGTCCGGTGCCGGATCCAGATGTTGAGGTCGATAGCCCTCACATAAAATGATGCCGTTATCCTCGAGCAGGGTGCTCATAGGGGGATAGACATTAGCATCAGTGCCGCTGACGTCAAACCCCAACTCACGGGCAATCATCGCCAGCCCCCCCATGAAGGTACCGCAGATTCCGAGTATGTGGATATGCTTTGTCATTCAGGAAGGTGGTGAAAGGAAATAACTTGCAACTTGGAAATAAACCAACGGATAGAGAATCGAGATGATGAAGCCCTGCAGAAAGGTCGTTGACAGGGCATGGCGCAGGATATGGGCTGTAACGGCGATCTCCCAGACAAAAAGTACGAGCCACAGGAAAATACCGGACGACAGGTTCACATTATTGTTTTGTGAATATTGCAGCATCACGACAACAGGGATGCCAAAGATGCTGATGACAATTCCGGCGCCCATGAGCGCGGTGAGTGTCTGGATCAGGCGTGATGGTTTATTATAGAACCAAAGGATCAGGTGGGTGATAATGATCACCACACCAAGATTCAGGATCACGGCCATAATGGCACGCTCAAAGGGCAGGTTGACCAGATTGATCAGCAGGGCGAAAAACGCCGCAAAGGCAATAACAGTGGCCAGGAAAAAACGGGAAGCGGGAAGATCCTGCGGACCCTTCTGGAACAGGCAGATTTGCAGGAAGTAATTGAACAGTGTTTTCAGTGTTTCTAGCATCCAGACTATTATAACCATGAAATATACACTTATCGTCAAAGATGCGCCTTATCAGTCACAGGCTGCTGATACGGCCTGTCGTTTTGCTCATGCACTGATCGCGGAAGGCCATGAACTCGCACAGGTTTTTTTCTATTTTGAAGGTGTCTTCAATGCGGTTGCCAATGCGGAGCCGCCACAGGACGATCGGCATGTGATCAATAACTGGACGAAGCTGGCGCTGGAAAATGAACTGGAGCTGGTCGTTTGTTCGACAGCAGCACAGCGCCGTGGTGTTGCCAAGCCATTAGCGACAGGTTTCAGGCTGGATACACTTGGCAGACTGGTGGAAGCCGTTAGCCTGTCCGATCGGGTAATCACCTTCGGTTCGTGATTATGCTGGTCAGTAAACGCTGTCTTTTCATCAACCGACACGCTCCCTATGGCAGCAGCCATCCGCAAGAGACACTGGATATGGCATACGCGCTCGCCGCCTTCGAGCATCGGGTGAGCTTGCTGTTCATGGACGATGGTGTCTATCAAATCCTTCACAATCAGGCGCCGGCTATGATCGGTATGAAAGAGATTTCACATGCTTTCCGCGCATGGGAAGACTATGGCATAGAACATCTCTATGTGGAAAAGGCGTCTTTGGAAATACGTGGCATCGGGGTAGAGGAATTACTTGTGAATGTGTGTTTGGTCAGCTCCACTGAACTGCACGAAATCATGGAACAACAGGACTTCATTTTTAGTGATTGATCGATCATGACTGTACTTCATATCCTCCAGGCATCGCCTACGTTGTGTTCCTCATTGGAGAGTTGCCAGCGTCTGCTGGGAAGACACAGCGGCATCATCTTCATCGGTGATGCCGTCACCACGGTACAACGAGGCGGACAGTACGAAGCCAAACTCAAACAGATGATGAACGAATCCAGTCTCTATGTACTGGAACCCGATTTGCAGGCGAGGGGACTTGGCACGGATCGGATCATCAAAGGGATAACTGCAGTGGATGACACGGGATTCGTTCGTCTGACGGAACGATACGAGGTGATTCAATCGTGGAGCTGACCAAGGACGGTTTTCTCGTCAATCGTGAAGAGTGGACACCCGAAGTCGCGCACGTGATCGCACGGGAAGAGGGTATCATGTTGACTGAACAACACTGGGAGATCATTCACTTCGTTCAGGAATATTACGACGAATACGGCATCACACCAATCATGCGCATCCTGGCGAAGGCGATCAGAAACCGGCTTGGAGAGGAGAAAGGGAAAAGCAAGTACCTCTATCGTCTTTTCCCTGATTCACCGGTACGACAGTCAGCAAGAATTGCCGGATTGCCCAAGCCTCCGAGTTGTATTTGATCAGCTTTTCCCCAGCATAATCACGAGCAATACGATCGCAATGATTGTGAATGTGGACACCCAGCGGGTTATCTGACAGGTTCGACAGTTGCTGTTGTGTTTTTTCATGGCAGTGTGCAATGACCTCCCTTTTCCAATCCTCTGGCATGATCGCAGGCGCTGCTATTATCTGCGTTGTATTTCCCAGACCCGGCTGGTGTTGATCAAGGCGATGACCTCATTCATCTCTGCACCCAGGTGAGCCAATACATCATCAATGCTGAGAATACCTGACAACAAACCTTCTGCATCGACAACTGGTGCCCGACGCACGGCTCTTTCACGCATTTTGTCCAGTGCGTCGGCAAGGTCTTCATCTTCTCTGATAACAACAGGATGGTAGGTCATAATATCTTTCAATGCTACGCTATCAGCGGGAACATCTTCAGCCAGAATTTCAATCACCAAATCGCGGTCCGTGATGATTCCAATGGGTTTGGCTTCCTGGTCGACAACAATTACGCTACCTACGTGTTCTTCACGCATCATTTGGGCGACCTCGTCGATATTGGCATTTTGATCGATATAAACCACTTTACGGTTACAGGCTTTTGCAACTGACATGGAGTACCTCCTGTTTGGTATCAATCTATCAATTGATAACTGGGTATTTCCTGAGCCAGATCAAAAAAAGTCAAGTTAACGGTACCGGACCAGAACCATTTCATATTCTCCATGATCCAGAGCCGGGCTGTCAGTTTGTTCTCTACGAACAGCCTTGACCAGACCGGTATTGGGTGCATACCATTGGGACTGCTCTATGGTGATACGTACCTTGCCGACATAGTTGCCAACATCGGCATTGACCCTGCCATGGGCGTCAATACGCAGACATCCAGTAAAGGTTCCTGCAGGCACTTTTACCGTTATGTTGTCGGCCACGATGCGATGCTCCAGGGTGAGCCGTTCCTGGATTCGGAACAGCGTGCGTTGTGGGGGTCCGGTTTTCTCCAGCAGGAAAGTTGTCGTTGTATCATGCCAACGGGTTCCGGGCCTGGCTGGAAAGAGGAGTACTGGCCTGTTTGAATCGAGGCGCTTTTTCTGGTGATGCCGATCGATTGTGGCAATGAGGAAAACACCCTGTTCCGAGAACCGATAGAGCAGGGTGGTTCCATCACCTGTCTGTCGTGGCAGAACCGTGTGGTTAGCCATGGTTCGTAATGGAAGGTTATGTATGAGATATCGCTTCTTCTGCACACCATCCATGGTCGTAACTGTGATCCCGTATTCCCATGTTCTATTTTTTTCTGAGGGAAACCAGGCCTGTTGCGGTGGGCTACAGGCTGTAAGTAACAGCAGAAAAATAACAATTCTACTGGTAATTCTGCAGTGCATTTTGCAGGTTTTCGATGACGGATTTTCGCAGGGATTTGGGGCTGATCACCTCTACATCCCCACCATATTTCAAGATATCCATGATCAGTTCACGGGGATCGGAATAGGGTAGGGTAAGTTCGACACTTCCGTCCTTCAGTACTCTGATTTTCTGATCAGGATGCCATACTTCATCGGCTACCCAGCGGGCTATATTGCTGGAGAATCGGAGTACCCCCTTGTGCTTTGGTCTTCCGGAGAAAATGCCATATGAATTGCCAAAATGTTCATCCAGTTTTTTATCACTGATATCCCTGGCCCTTTCTCCCGTTGCGACAACATGAATACGATCGAGAGAGAAGCTTCGCAGGTCCTTGCGCAGATGGCACCAAGCATCGAGATACCAGTTGTCTCTGTAAAAGACCAAACGTTGGGGTGAGAGCCAGCGCTCGGTAAGTTTATCCCGGTTACGGCCATGGTAGAGAATTTTCAGTCGTTTTCTAGAAACAACCGCGCTGGCAACCCGTTGAAAGACCATGGGATCGGTTTGACGAAGGGTACTGTGCAGGATACGGATACGATTGGCGATCTCCTTTTGGCTGGCCTTTTGTTTACCGAGTATGGATCGAATCTTTTCCTTGAGTGGAGCCAATTGCGGCTCCATTAGTCCTGGTTGGACTTGTTCGAGCATTTTGTAACTGGTCAGCAGGGCGAGCAATTCAGAGGAATTTAACCAGAGTGAGGGCAACTCGAAAGACTCCTGCTGAGAAGGTTCATAACAATAGCCTTTGTTTTTGCGATCATAGATGATGGGGGCATGCAGATAGAGACGAGCTTCCTGGATGATATGTCTGACTGTACTGGCTGAACATTCCAGCCGTTTTTCAAGCTCGGTGCGGGAGATTGGGCTTTGTCGGTTTTTCAGTAGCAGATGCAAGCGGTAGATTCGGTTGAAACGATCCATTCGGGCCTCGCAATGATATGATTACGATATATGCAAAGTATATCATTGGAACGAAGAATGACCGCGCAGAGAGAAGAACTGAAAGTAAAGCTGAACAGCGAGACAGGAAAACTGGGCTGGAATGAGCTGGAGCGCCATTATGCCCGTGGCGTCGTGGTCAAGGTGATGCCAGGACTCGATCTGATCGAGGTGGCAACCTGTTTTGCTAATGATGAAAAAGAGCCAGTGGAACGCTGGCTGACCAGCGGTGAGGTGGAACGTGCTCAGGAACAGGATGCACGACGCTGGGCGGATCAAAATCCCACTTTCTGGGCCGTCGTGGTTGCTCCTTGGGTATTGATTCAGGAGGTGGAAACACCTGACGCGGTGCATTGAAGATCCTGCTCCTTTCCGCCTATGATGCCCTCAGCCATCGGCGCTGGCGGCAGGGTTTGGTGGAAGCCTTTCCCCAACATGAGTGGATAGTGCTTTCCTTGCCACCTCGCTATTTCAATTGGCGTATCCGGGGCAACAGTCTGACTTGGGCTTTTGATCGGCGTGATGTTTTGGCTGCAGGATATGATCGCCTGATCACCACGTCCATGACGGATCTTTCGGCATTACGAGGTCTGGTCCCCGAGTTGGCCGATATTCCGACCACCGTATATTTTCATGAAAACCAGTTTGCCTACCCGGCATCTTTTTCCAAACAGAAAAAAACGGCATTGGAGCCGAAAGTGGTCACACTTTACAGTGCTCTTGCCGCCGATCGGATTGTTTTCAATTCTACCTGGAACCGGGATTCTTTTCTCCGGGGAGTCCAGGGCTTTCTGAAGGCCATGCCCGATCACGTGCCTGATGGGCTTGCCGAATATCTTAAAGAACGATCATTCATTTTGCCTGTTCCTTTAAATCAGGCATCCTTTGTGGAGGAAAGGAAAAAAACGGATCCAGGATTTACCATCTTATGGAATCATCGCTGGGAATATGACAAGGCTCCAGACCGGTTTTTCATGGCATTGCTCGAGCTTAAAAAGAAGAAACTGGATTTCATGCTGAATATCATTGGCCAGCAGTTTCGGCGAATCCCAGAAGTCTTTCAAGCTTTATTCAGTGAGTTCTCTGACAGGATCTTGAACTGGGGGTTCGTTGAGAATGAACAGGAGTATTGGAGACTCCTGGAGTCGTCCCATGCGGTTGTCTCGACAGCACTGCATGACTTTCAGGGTTTGGCTGTTCTGGAGGCGGTTGCTTCAGGCTGCATCCCTGTTGTGCCAGATCGCCTGGCCTATCCGGAGTTTTTTCCAGAGATGTTCCGATACCGATCGGATGAGAATAACCCTGAGCAGGAAAGCCAGTCATTGGCGGATCACCTGCACCAGCATGGCAAGGCCTTTTTACAGGGACACCTGTCGACCCCACCGGTACTCGACCACCTGAGTTGGGAGAGGCTGCGACCTGCTTATCGAGCGGTGTTCGATTTATGAGTTTGCGTTATTTTTCGTGAGGTTTACGTCGGGATTTTTCACCTGATCCGAACAGTTCCCGATCCTTGGAGCGTTTGCCACTTATAATCTTCTCGATATCTTCTTTTGTAACAATACCTTGCCAGTACCCAACTAAAAAGCCATCTGGAGTGTAAAAGAAAGAAATGGGTATGGATGTGATTGACGCACCCAGAAATTCAGCGGCCTGATCCGAACTGGCAAACAGGTTGGGATAATCCACAAAGTAATCCTGAACAAAATTGATTACGGTTTGTTCATCGGGATAACCGAAGGTGTCCAGATCGATGACGATCCCCACTACCATGGCATCCTTGTCGGCATGTTGTTCATGAAAATCGACCAGATCCGGCAGTTCATGGCGACAGAATTTACACGCCGTACTCCAGACATTGATGACGACCCATTTGCCATGGCCGATATAGTCAGACAACGCGTGCTGTTCACCATCCAGTCCTTTGAGTGTCATTTGCCGCGGCTCGGCAGAAACCGTCAAAGCGGTCGAAAGGAGCAAAAAGAGTATGGGTTTATGTATTCGCATAACTTCACCTACTATAAAGTGATTCTGAACGTCATGGATAGTTCCTTTCAGTTCGAAATGAGGAAAAGTTTCCGACGATCAACAATTCCTCAAGAAGAGGGCTGAAAACCATCACCTGAAGGGAGAAGTCTTGTGAGGGCTTTGTCCGGCCTTTGGTTCGGTTCTAAAACATCAAGAGGAGATGTAAGCCAGTCAGCCGTTGCATCCAAAATTTCAGAAACATCTTGAATGGTCGGGGTGACAGGATTTGAACCTACGACCCCCACGTCCCGAACGTGGTGCTCTACCAGGCTGAGCTACACCCCGACTTGTTAATTGGTTCTGTTGACGGCAAAACGAGACAGTGTGACCAATGCCTCCTTGTAAGGAGAAGGAGGTAAATCCCTGAGATTTTCCAGTGCCTTCTCGGATTCGATCTTCGCACAATTGATCGTATATTCCAACGCACCGGTATCAACAATCGCTTCCATGACCTCTTCAATCTGATCACGGCCACCGGTTTCGATTGCAGTCCGGATCAGTCTGCTTTGATCTTTGTTACCTCTCCACATGGCATACAAAAGGGGCAAGGTCGGTTTGCCTTCGGCTAGGTCATCCCCAATGTTTTTCCCCAGTTCATCTGCATCCGAACTGTAGTCGAGTACATCGTCGATCAGTTGGAAGGCCGTTCCGAGATGTCTCCCGTAGCGTGCAGCAGCCTCTTCGCGTTGTTTGCCGGAACGACTGATCACTGCACCAAGCCGGGTTGCCGCTTCAAACAGCTTGGCTGTCTTATGCCGGATGGTTTCCAAGTAACGTTGCTCGGTTGTTTCAGGATCGTTACAGTTAATCAGCTGCATCACTTCACCTTCGGCAATGGTATTGGTGGTATCCGCAAGCACGGACATGACTTCCATGTTCTTCAGCTCGACCATCATCTGAAAAGACCGTGAATAGAGGAAATCGCCCACCAGGACGCTCGCCTCGTTTCCCCAGATCTCGTTGGCCGTTTCCCGACCCCGCCGCATGGAAGATTCATCCACCACATCGTCATGTAAAAGTGTAGCGGTATGGATAAACTCAATGATCGCTGCCAGATGAATGTGGTCCGTTCCATGATAGCCATGAACCCGGGCACTGAGCAGGGTGAGAACCGGGCGCAAACGTTTCCCGCCGCTGTTGACAATATAATGGCCAAGCTGATTGATGAGAGCGACTTCCGAATAGAGACTCTCATGGATCAAACGATTGACCGAGGTCATGTCCTCCGCGATCAGCTCACGGATACCCTCGATTGAGTTGATTTCGGTATGTTTGCGTAACGGGATAAGGCTCATATAATGCCATTTTGCCAAGATAGCGGTGAAGTTACCATGCTTTTTCACTTTTTTAGGTTCGAATAGGTTTATTTCCTTGTAAGCAGAACCTTTTTTCCGTAAAATCACGCGGCTTTATTTAGTCATTTCCCGTTTGGGATTTTTCAAGTTTTGGAGTTTGGATTCAAATGTACGCGGTAATCAAGACAGGCGGTAAACAATACAAGGTCAGCGAAGGGGATATTCTCCGCGTTGAGAAACTGGATGTCGAAGAAGGCGCAACAGTCGAGCTGGATGATGTACTCATGCTCAGCGATGGTGAGAATATTCAGATCGGATCACCCGTCATCGAAGGTGCCCATGTTTCAGCAACAGTCAGAGCTCAAGGCCGTGGCAAGAAGGTCAAGATCATCAAGTTCAAACGACGCAAGCATCATCGTAAACAGATGGGGCATCGCCAATGGTACACAGAGCTGGAGATTACAGGCATCTCCGCAACAGGTGGCAAGACGAAAGCAGCACCCGCCAAAAAAGTGGAAGCAACATCTGCAGCGGAAAAGGTTGAAAAGCCAACTCCCCCAGCAACGGCAACCTTCCTGAGCGCGCCGCAGGGTGAACCTGATGATCTGAAACTGATTTCAGGTGTTGGCCCGAAACTGGAAGAGAAACTGAACAACCTCGGTATCTATCACTTCAGCCAGATTGCAAACTTCACACCGGAAGATATCGAGAAGGTCGATAATGAGCTGAATTTCAAGGGTCGCATCGAGCGTGAAGACTGGCTCGGGCAGGCGAAAATCTTGGCCGCCGGTGGTGAAACAGAATTCAGCAAGAAAAAGAAATAATATCGAAAGAGGTAAATACAGATGGCGCATAAGAAAGCAGGTGGTAGTACACGAAACGGTCGCGATTCAGAATCGAAACGGCTTGGTGTGAAACGTTATGGCGGTGAACTCGTCAAAGCGGGCAATATTATCGTCAGGCAGCGCGGCACGCATTTCCATCCTGGTGAAAATGTGGGTATTGGACGTGATCACACCCTGTTTGCAAAAACCGATGGGCAGGTGAAATTTGTGGTCAAAGGAACAAAGAAACGCACATTCGTCACCGTTGAGCCCGCTTCTGCATAACACTTGATTGCCGGACTAAGGCCATAAAAAAGCCCCGTCCAGCACGGGGTTTTTTTATGGGATAATGAAACCATGAAATTTGTTGATGAAGCAACAATACGGGTAGAAGCCGGAAAGGGTGGCGATGGCTGCTTAAGTTTTCGGCGTGAGAAAAACATCCCTTTCGGTGGGCCCGACGGTGGCGATGGAGGTGATGGCGGCAGTGTCTATCTCGAAGTGGATGAAGGCCTCAATACGCTCGTGGATTTCCGCCATAAGCGACTGTTCCGTGCCGGCAACGGGCAGCCAGGCATGGGACAGCAGCGGTACGGCAAAAAAGGCGAAGACATCACCATCAAGGTTCCTCTAGGAACGTTGGTTTTTGATGACAATACCAATGAATTGATCGGGGATCTAACCAAATCGGGCCAACGGTTACTGGTTGCCCAGGGTGGCACCCATGGACTCGGTAATATCCATTTCAAGAGCAGCACCAATCGTGCACCTCGGCAGACGACCAAGGGGACGGAAGGAGAAGTGCGCGATTTGCGGCTTGAGATGCAAGTGCTTGCCGATGTGGGTCTCTGTGGCCTGCCCAATGCAGGGAAATCAACCCTGATCTCGGTGGTCTCTGCTGCGCGTCCAAAAGTTGCTGACTATCCATTTACAACCTTGCATCCGAACCTAGGTGTGGTCTCTGTCGATGTTGCCGAGAGTTTCATCATTGCCGATATTCCTGGGTTGATCGAGGGTGCTGCGGAAGGAGCAGGACTCGGGATTCAGTTCCTCAAGCATCTGAGTCGTACCCGCCTGTTACTGCATATCGTTGATCTGGCCGCGGCAGAAAGTGGCAGTGATCCGATTGAAGATATTCGCGTTATCGAGAAGGAACTGGGCAGGTACAGCAGTGAGTTGCTCGACAAAGAACGTTGGTTGGTGTTGAATAAAACCGATCTGATGCTGGAAGAAGATCGGGATGCACTCATTCACAGAATCATCGATGAACTGGAATGGACTGCGCCGGTATTCTCTATTTCCGCAATCAGCGGAGAGGGTTGTAGGGTGCTGATGTACAAGATCAAGGATCGGCTGAACGAACTGGAAAATCCCAAAAAAGAACAATCATGGCCGTCAAATCCAGAGAAGACCTGAAAACCACCCGCCGCTGGGTTGTCAAAATCGGCAGTGCACTTGCGACCAACAATGGCCGGGGACTGCGCCTCGACTCCATTGACAGATGGGTTTCACAGGCTGCTGCACGAATCGAGCAGAAAACTGAAGTCGCATTGGTGACTTCCGGCTCCGTGGCCGAGGGTGTATCACGGCTTGGCCTCAAGGGACGGCCCTCGACACTGCATGAACTGCAGGCCGCCGCCGCAGTAGGGCAGATGGGGTTGGTGCAGGCCTATGAAACCTGCTTCCAGCGGTACGATATCAAGACGGCTCAGGTCTTGCTCACGCATATGGATCTTGCCCATCGTAAACGGTATCTCAATGCACGCAGTACGCTATCGACACTGCTCGACTTTGGTGTCGTGCCCGTGGTCAATGAAAACGATACGGTCGCCACTGATGAGATCCGCTTTGGCGACAATGATACGCTGGCGGCCCTGGTCGCCAACCTGATCGATGCGGATCTGTTGGTGATCCTCACGGATCAGGCCGGTCTTTACAGTGCAGACCCACGTAAACATCCCGAAGCACGCCTGATTACAGAGGGCAAGGCCGGTGATCCGTATCTTGAAGCCATGGCAGGTGAAGGGGGGGCATTGGGACGGGGTGGGATGCGGACGAAACTTTCTGCCGCAGCTCTGGCCGCCAATTCAGGAACCGCTACGATGATCGCCTCAGGTAATGAAGATCAGATCCTGACGAAAATTGCGAGAGGGGAGACGGTGGGAACACTCCTGTTGCCGGATCAGGAACCGATTTTGGCACGGAAGCGTTGGCTCGCAGGCGGATTGCCTGTCAGAGGCCGGTTGACACTGGACGCAGGTGCGGTGAAGGTTCTGAAAGAACAAGGCCGCAGCTTGCTGGCTGTAGGTGTCAAATCGATCGAGGGAAAGTTCGATCGTGGCGAACTCGTGACCTGCCTGGCAGAAACCGGAGAGGAAGTCGCTCGAGGACTGATCAATTATTCTGCCAGTGATACCGCGAAGATCATCGGCAAATCCAGTGACTGTTTTGAGGAAATCCTCGGCTACTACGGTGATTCAGAATTGATCCACCGCGACAACATGGTAGTTTTATGAGTCTGGCGATCAGGGGGATACAATACCCGGTTCTCTTGAGCCGGGTATTGCCTGTTGAGCAGTTTTACAGGTTCTTCAGTTTGGCGTTCAGGCGGCTTTTATGGCGTGCGGCCTTGTTGCGGTGGATCAGCCCCTTGTTGACCATGCTGTCGATCACCGGTACAGCTTTTTTGTAGGCCTCTTCCGCAGCCGTCTTGTCGTTGGCCTCTACGGCATAGAGAACCTTCTTAATCATGGTGCGAAATCTTGAACGCAAGGCCGAGTTGTGCGCATTACGTTTGGTTGCCTGCCGTGCCCGTTTTCTTGCTTGTGCCGAGTTTGCCACGAATTATCTTCTCCTGACTGTTTGAAACTCTCCCAAAAGGGGTCCGTAAAAAACCCGCAATCATGCGGATTTTCCGTACATTTGTCAACGTCTTGTGGTATCGTTTCGCCAATTTTTAACCGGCTATAAGGCAATGAGTCGAAATTTACTGCATTCCACTGCGATTGTTGGCGCCATGACCATGGTCTCCCGTGTGTTAGGGTTGGTTCGGGATCGGGTGATTGCCGAGGTGTTCGGTGCCGGCATGGGTGCCGATGCCTTCTTCGTCGCCTTCAAGATCCCGAATTTTCTGCGTCGCCTGTTTGCCGAAGGTGCTTTCTCTCAAGCGTTTGTTCCGGTTTTGTCAGAATACCGGGCACGAAAATCACAACAGGACACGCAGCAATTGATCAACAGTGTGTCAGGAACACTGGGAACCGTTTTGTTCCTAATCACCCTTATGGGTGTCGTCGGAGCCCCTGTTTTGATTTCAATTTTTGCGCCGGGTTTTATTGATGATGGAGAGAAATTTGATCTCGCTGTCTCCCTGTTGCGTATTACATTTCCCTATATCCTGTTTATCTCACTCACGGCTTTGGCCGCTGGTGTGCTCAATACCTACCGCCATTTCGCTGGCCCGGCCTTCACACCGGTGTTTTTGAATCTGAGCATCATTGGTGCCGCGATCGGGCTGGCTCCCCGGCTTGATCAGCCGGTGATGGCGCTGGCTTGGGGAGTCTTTCTGGGCGGGATCATCCAGCTCCTCTTTCAGTTTCCCTTTTTACTGAAACTGAAACTCTTTCCACGGCCCAGTCTGAACCGATCCGATGAAGGAGTGAGGAAGATTTTGAAGCTCATGGGGCCTGCGATCTTTGGTGTCTCTGTTTCCCAGATCAATTTATTGTTGGATACCCTGATTGCCTCTTTTCTGATCACGGGCAGTGTCTCCTGGCTCTATTACGCCGATCGGATGCTGGAGTTCCCTCTGGGGGTATTCGGGATCGCACTGGGGGTGGTGATCCTGCCGAGCCTGTCGGAGAAACATGCCCAGGGTTCTAGGGAACATTTTTCACAGATGCTTGACTGGGCGTTTCGTTGGGTCTTGATCATCTGTCTGCCTGCGGCTTTGGGTCTTGCACTGCTGGCCGGCCCGATTCTGTGTACCTTGTTTCAGTATGGTGAATTCTCCGAACATGATGTCGAACTCTCGAGCCAGGCCCTGATCGCTTATTCTTTCGGTCTACTCGGTTTCACCCTGATCAAGATCCTTGCGCCTGGCTATTATTCCCGGCAGGATACGAAGACACCAGTCAAGATCGGGATTATCGCCATGGTCTCGAACATGGTTTTCAATGTGATTCTGGTTTTTCCGCTGGCGCATGCCGGTCTGGCATTGGCAACCTCCTTGTCTGCTTTTGTCAATGCCGGACTGCTGTACCGGGGGTTGCGTCGAGAGGGCGTCTACTGTCCGGAGACGGGTTGGAGGACCTTGTTGTTCAAGGTGGGTCTTGCTGCGCTCGCCATGTCGCTCGTATTGTGGTTTTATACGCCCGGGTTGGCGCAGTGGCTGGACTGGTCGGGACTCCAGCGTGTAATCCAGCTCAGCAAATGGATTGTCATTGGTGGCCTGGTCTATGGTGTGGTGTTGCTGCTGCTTGGTGTACGCTGGCGTGATCTGGGCACTGCATCGGATGAGGTTACCAAATGATTGTGTTGAGAGTGAGAGGTAATATGTGTGTCAGATGTTGTGTGATGATGTTTTTTTTGCTGGCCACGGCAAGCTTTGCCTTGGCCGCGGAGTTTGATCTGGATATGAAAGTCCGCAAGCTCGATGGTGAGCCGGGTACTCTGAGGGCGTTCGTGGGTAAGGGCAAATGGACGCTGGTCATGTTTTGGGAGACCACCTGCTCCATCTGTAAGCAGCAGGAACCTGAATATGCCAGGCTCCACCTCGAACATAAAGACAAGGATCTCGAGGTCGTCGGTGTCGCCATCGATGGCAGCGAATATGTTGATCTGATTCAGAGTTATGTGCAGAAGAACGGCTTGCCTTATCCCAACCTCGTGACCGACAAGCCCGAAATCCGGGAGAAATTTCTTGCCGCGACAGGTGAGCCGTTCCGGGGTACACCGACTTTTTTGCTGTTTGCACCCAAGGGTGAGTTGAAAGCGGCCCAACCAGGGATGTTACCGGCTACTTCAGTGGAGGCATATATCGCCAGCCAGAGCAGTAACCCCTGAAGGGCGGGCTTTCTGCAGGGAGGGGCCGCCTCGGTTATAATCCACTTTTTTCCTCTAGATGGCAAAAGATGGAGCTCATCCGCACTCTTCGTGATCTCGAATCACGTTATCATGAATGTGTCGCCACGATCGGGAACTTTGATGGTTTCCATCTTGGACATCAAGCCGTTCTCCGGCAACTGAGAAAACGCGCCGATGAGCGGGTGCTGCCCGTGACAGTACTGGTTTTCGAACCCCAGCCCATGGAGTTTTTCGATCCGGAAAATGCACCGGCAAGGTTGACCCGCTGGCGCGAAAAATACCAGTTATTGCGGGACCACGGTGTCGATCGCATGATCTGTCTCCGTTTCAATGCAGATTTGGCTTCGAAAGCCGCTGAGGATTTTGTGATCGATCTACTGGTTAAGAAGGTGGGTGTCCGCCATCTGGTGATTGGTGATGATTTTCGTTTCGGTACCGATCGCAAGGGGGATTATGATCTGCTGTGTACCTTGGGCAGAGGGCATGGGTTTACCGTCGAGCAGTCGGAAACCTTCACCCTGGACGGTGAACGTGTGAGCAGCTCCCGGATCCGGGAGGCCTTGAAACGGGGAGACCTGGCGCAAGCGGCTCGTTTGTTGGGCCGTCATTACAGCATTAGTGGCCGTGTCGTTCACGGCAACAAACAAGGCAAGGCCTTTGGGTATCCAACGGCAAATATCGAATTACGCCGCATGAAGACAGCCTTGCAAGGCATATTTGTTGCAAATGTCGAAGTCGAAACCGGTTCCAGTCATCCTTCTGTGGCGTATATCGGCAGTAAACCGACAGTGGGTGGAACCCGAACCTTGCTGGAAGTGCATCTGTTCGATTTCGAAGCAGATCTCTACCGTCAGTATATAAAGGTGGAGTTCCTGCAGAAGTTGCGAGATGATAAGCGGTTTGATTCCTTTGAGGAGCTGAAGGCGCAGATCGAAAGCGATGCTGCCCGGGCAAGGGATTATTTTGAGAACACATTGAAGAAGAAATAAATGGCTAAAGATTACAAATCGACTTTGAATCTACCAAAGACGGATTTCCCTATGCGGGGCAATCTGCCCAATCGCGAGCCTGAGATGCTAACGCGGTGGGAGAACGAAAAACTGTTTCAGAAGATCCGCAAGGCGCGTGCCGGGAAGGAAAAATTCGTTCTTCACGATGGCCCGCCTTATGCCAACGGAGATATCCATATTGGTCATGCCGTGAACAAGGTGCTCAAGGACATTATCGTCAAATCCCGCACCTTGAGTGATTACGATGCGCCCTATGTTCCGGGCTGGGATTGCCATGGGCTGCCCATCGAGTTGCAGGTAGAGAAAAAGGTGGGCAAGGCCGGGCACAAAGTGGATGCACGTACCTTCCGTAAGGCATGCCGGGAATATGCACAAAAACAGGTGGACAGGCAACGGCAGGATTTCAAGCGCCTGGGTGTGATCGGCGATTGGGATCATCCGTACCTGACCATGAACTTCGATTTTGAGGCCAATATCGTCCGTGCCTTGGGCAAGATCATTGAAGCTGGCCATCTGCACAAGGGGGTTAAACCTGTGCATTGGTGTACCGAGTGTGGTTCCGCGCTGGCCGAGGCGGAAGTCGAATACGAGAACAAGATCTCGCCTGCGATTGACGTGCGCTTTGAAGTCCTGGACGAGGACACATTGCTTACACGCTGCAGCCACCCCGAGGGCCACGAGGGAGAAGGCAAACTCTCAGTTGTCATCTGGACCACCACACCCTGGACCTTGCCCGCCAATCAGGCTGTGGCATTGAACCCGGAAGTGGAGTATGCAGTGGTCCAGTGTGAAGGCGAACAGGGTACTGAGCGATTGCTGATCGCAGAGTCACTGATCAAGGACGCCATGATCCGTTATGGCATCGAAGGGCACCTGGTGATCGCCTATTGCAAGGGCTCGGATCTGGAAGGGTTGAAACTCAAACACCCTTTCTATGATCGGGAAGTGCCGATCATCCTGGGTGATCACGTTACCCTGGATGCCGGTACCGGCGCTGTTCATACCGCACCCGGTCATGGGCAGGATGACTATGTGGTCGGTCAACGCTATGGCTTGCCAGTGGACAATCCTGTCGGTGACAATGGTTGTTTCCTGCCGAATACCGAACGCTTTGCCGGTCAACACGTCTTTGCAGCCAATGACCAAGTGATCGAGGTTCTAAAGGCCAACGGTGCTTTGGTCCATCATGAAAGGCTGGAACACAGTTACCCCCATTGCTGGCGGCATAAAACGCCCATCATCTTCCGTGCCACGCCGCAATGGTTCATTAGCATGGATGCCAATGGTTTGCGTAGCAAGGCACTGGAAGCGATTGGTAAGGTCGAATGGATGCCGGACTGGGGCGAGGACCGGATCCGGGGCATGGTGGAAAACCGTCCGGACTGGTGCATCTCACGGCAACGCACCTGGGGTGTGCCCATTGCCGTGTTCATTCACCGGGAAACCCAAGAGCTGCATCCAGACACCCCCCAACTGATCCGGGAGGTCGCTGATCGAATCGAGCAGAAGGGTATCGATGCCTGGTTCGAACTGGAACCCGCCGAGCTTTTGGGTGATGAGGCCGATCACTATGCCAAGGTCACGGACACACTGGATGTCTGGTTCGATTCCGGAGTGACTCATGAATGTGTTTTACGGCAGAACGAGATGCTGGCCTTTCCTGCGGAGATGTATCTCGAGGGATCGGATCAGCACCGTGGCTGGTTTCAGTCCTCCTTGTTGACCTCGGTTGCCATCAACGAAACGGCACCCTACAGGAGTGTGTTGACCCATGGTTTTACTGTCGATGCCAAGGGCATGAAGATGTCCAAATCGAAGGGCAACGTGGTGGAACCACAAAAAGTGATCAACCGCCTGGGTGCCGATATTTTGCGCTTGTGGATCGCGTCTACCGATTACAGTGCCGAGATGAGCGTCTCCGATGAAATCCTCAATCGTACTGCAGATGCCTATCGACGGATCCGGAACACGGCGCGTTTCCTGTTGGCCAATCTAGAGGGTTTCGACCCACAAACCAACAGGGTTTCTGTCGATCAGCTGATCAAACTCGATCGCTGGGCGATTCACCATGCGGCCCGGTTACAAGAGCAGATCATTGATGCTTATGACAACTACCAATTCCACCAAATCTATCAAAAACTGCACCGTTTCTGTGCCGTAGAAATGGGTGGTTTCTATCTCGACATCATCAAGGATCGGCAATACACGACAAAGGCCGACAGCCATGCCCGGCGTTCAGCACAAACGGCGCTCTACCATATCGTGGAGGCCATGGCACGCTGGATCGCACCGATCCTGAGTTTCACGGCCGAAGAGATCTGGCAGCATATCCCGGGTGATCATAAAGACTCGATCTTCCTGCAGACCTGGTATCAGCCGCTGAGCAATCTGTCCGATTCACATAATTCGGATCTTGATTACTGGCAGAAGGTGATCGCAGTTCGCGAAGCGATCGGCAAAGAGCTGGAACGTTTACGTGTCGACGGGCAGATTGGATCCTCTCTTGATGCTGAAGTTGATCTCTATTGTGATGAAGCGTTATTTTCTGATTTGAAAATGCTTGATGACGAACTGCGATTTGTTCTGATCACGTCCTATGCCCGGGTTCACCCCTTTGAGGAGGCACCTGCGGATGCAGTGGATACCGAACTGAAGTCGTTGAAGCTGATCGCTACCGCCTCCAAACATCCAAAGTGTGTACGATGCTGGCATCACAGGGAAGAGGTGGGTACCGATCCGGAACACCCTGAGCTGTGTGGACGTTGCGTAGAAAATGTGGAGGGTGAAGGCGAAAGACGTCTTCATGCCTGATCGGGACGAAACGATGCGTTGGTTATGGTTATCCGTCATTATTGTTGCGCTTGACCAGGCGAGTAAATTCATGGTGTCGGAGCATCTCGCCGATCGCCCACCTCTGGAGTTAACGCCTTGGCTCAATCTGATCCTGGCCTACAATACCGGAGCGGCCTTCAGTTTTCTGGGGGATGCCGGAGGCTGGCAGCGTTGGTTTTTTATTTTGCTGGCGGTGATGGTTTCTATTTTTCTTTTGCTCTGGCTGCTCCGTGCCAGACACAATCCCTGGCTATCTTGTGCCTTAGCCTTGGTTCTGGGCGGTGCAGTGGGTAATCTGATCGACCGTGTCCACCTGGGCCATGTCGTGGACTTCATTGATTTTCATCTGGGCAACTGGCATTTCGCTACCTTCAATCTTGCGGATTCGGCGATCACGATCGGGGCGATCCTACTATTGATCGATGCTTTTTTTCTGCAACGGGCTGAAGAAGATTAGGCCGAAGCAGCTTCCAGATCCATGGAACGGGTTAGTGCTTCGAGTACATCCATGACGCTTTCTTTTTCAATCGCTGCACAGGGGATTACTGGAACATGATCGGACAAGGCAAGGCGAGATCGGATTTCTTCGACCGGTACCGGATCGGGATAATCCTGTTTGTTTGCCGCGATGACATGAGGCAGTGAAGTATCGAAACTGGAAAGAATATTTTTTGCTTCGGCGAGGGACTCAGGTTTACTGCTGTCAACGATGAAAACAAAACCCTTCATCCCTTTTGCCAGGATTTCCCACATGAAATCGAGATAATCCTGACCAGGTGTACCGAACAGGTTGATCTGGGTCATGTCATCCAGTGTAATCCGGCCATAGTCCATGGCGACGGTGGTGGTTTTCTTTTCTTCAGTGGGTTTTTCAAGCTCGACCTCGGTCGAGACCGTTTCAATTTCGCTCGCGGTGTTAATGAATCGGGTTTTGCCTGCTCCGTAAGGGCCGGCGACAACAATTTTAATCCGCTTCATAGAGATATTTTTCCAGCATTTCCCGTTCGGGTTCTGGCAGATCCTCGAATTCAAGTCGCTTTTCGATGAGCGATCTCGGGATCAGACCTTTTGTTATTAGTCTTCTTTTTTCCTCGGGCAGCACCGTATCCCGAATAAATACCTCCATGGCTGAAATCGTCTTTGATTCGACGATCAGGCTCACTTCATCCAGTAGCGCCCGAAAACCACTATCTGGATTTTTCAACCGCAAGTCAATGAATTCCACCGGCACAGAGCCGGTTTTATAAATTGTTTTCATTTCTGTACGGTAATTCTCGATCAGTTTGGGTTTTACGGTTTTTTCAATCCGGTGTTCGAGCATGCTGATCCGGGTGGACAGCAGTTTGGTAATAAATGCGCTCGACTGTTCCTCATCATTCAACAATTGATCGTAGATGGAAAGGATCTGTTTTAGCGACAGGTGATGATAGCTGTCCGAAATAAAAAGACGGTTTCGTTTCTTTATGAATTCATCAAGAGATTCATAACCCAACGTAAAGATGATATCGAGCAGTTCTTTGATCTTGCGATTGAAGCCGAGTGCACAGACCAGTTGTACGTGATTCAGTTTCAGGTATGTTGCAGCTTCTTTTTCGGTCGTGGCTGCCATATTGATACCGGAGTTGTAAAACAGATCGACCACCTGTTCAGGATCCGACTTCAGAAGTTGATCAAAAACAGGCATAGAAAGGTTATTCCACGATTTCGTTCTGTATAAATTCGAAACTTCGCGGGAAGGGTTTGTTGTCCCGATATTTTTTGGGCAAGGATCTTCTTCCCTTCAAGGAAGCCTTGTGGTTTTCAAAATTGCCATAGATCACCTTGTAAATAGGCCGCCCAAACATAGTGGTTTTATAGATTGCCTTATCACCCTCGAGGTCGAGCGTTCTGGCAAAGGCTTCTGCTCGCTCTTTTTTCCTGAAGGCAATCATTTGCAAGGCATAGTGCCCAGGGTCTTGTGCCTGGATCCAGTCTTCGTCATGATATTCCCCTGATGCGTTAGCCGTTGTTTCAATGTCAGGAGCGGTTTCTTCTGCCGTAGGCTCTTTACTGACAGGGGAGGGTTCAGTAGTTGCGGTAGCCTTAGACTGTTTAGGTGTCACTCCCTGTTCGGTAACAGGTTTCAGTGGTTTCTTGTTTATTGCCTTTTCAATCTCTTCTCCTGAAACGACGGTATGGTTTTCTGGTGGTTTCTTGTTTGGCAAGATGTTCTGTTGATTTTGATCGATCTCTGTTTCTGGAATGGTCAGTTTTTCCATTTCTATCGGGGCAGGGATCGGTTCGGCTTTGGTCACGACTTCAGTCGGCGGAGGTTCAAGACGTTCGGTTCTGTGAGGCGTGGCAGGTCCGGGTTGGTCTGCCGTTGCTACTGTAGTGACGGCTTGGGAATTTTCGTTGCTGGAGGCTTTTTCCAGTGCTGCCACTCTTTCAGCCGCTTGTGGAATACCTGCTTCAGCAGCCTTTTGATACCACTTTTTTGCACCTTCCAGATCAACATCGGTGCCACGGCCATTTTCCAGTAGAACCGCCAGGTTGTATTGGGCTTGGGGGATGCCTTTTTCCGCTGCATCCTGAAAATAGGAAACTGCTTTGGAGTAATCCTGGGGAACACCCTGGCCAAAGGAATACATCACGCCAAGACTGTACTGGGCATGAGCATGCCCCTGAGAAGCAGCTTTCGAGTACCAATAGACAGCCTTGGCATAGTCTTTATCCACACCGAGGCCACGTGCATACAAGATGCCAAGATTGTATTGCGATTCGGCTACCCCGTTATCGGCCGCCATGCGCCACCACGCTGCGGCCTTGTCATAGTCTTGAGGGATACCCAGGCCCTTGAAGTATTTTACGCCTAGGTCGTGCTGCACGGCCGAATTTCCTTGAGCCGCCGCCTTTTCATACCATTCGACTGCTTTTAGGGGATCCTTTTTTACACCGTGCCCAAAGTCATACATGATGCCCAGCGTGATCTGAGCTTTGGCGTGGCCTCTTTTAGCGAGTGGTTCCAAAATGGAGAGTGCTTTCTCGTAATCTTTGGCCAGATATGCCTCACGACCCTCTTCAAAAGAGGCCGCCGAAGTATTGAGTGAAAAATGAAGAAACAGGAATAAGGTGATGAGATATTTCATTTTCATGCGGCGTATTCTCGCATGAGAGGGATAAAAATAAAAACACCCGCTGATCAGGAATGATCAGCGGGTGTCATTGGGCATGACCTTGCTTTTTTACCAGCCACCGTTTTCGGCGATGATTTCTTTGCAAAGTGTGTAGATCTCAGGCGCATCAAAGATCTGGTCATGCGCTTTGAACAATTCCTGGATACAACGTTTATGCAAGGCCAGTTTCAAGGTACCGACACCAATGGCGCCAAAGACCAACTTACCATGATAGAGCTTACCCTTGTCCATCATGTCGATGCCACCGAAACCAAGGGGGGGAGTGGCGTTGGCATCCGACATCATCTGGATAGTTGGGTTGTCCTTCCAGATTTCATAGGGCAGTAATTCAACACCTGCCGCACCACAGGCGAGGACGATCTGGGCACCAACGAGCGCTTCTTTCAGGCTTTCCTCATCCTTGACCTCAGCTGGTTTCATCTCGACACCAAAGCTGGTTTTCATATCTTCACAAGCCTGTGCAGCTCTTTCAAGATTTCTGGATGTGAGCACAACGTCACAGCCTTCCTGTGCGAGCATCACACCAGCGCGCATCCCTACAGGCCCCGTGCCAGCCAGTACCACCGCACGTTTCCCTTTGAGATTGTCAGAGGCATGTTCCAGCAGGGCAACCATGGCCGCAGCCGTGGTGTTGGAACCGTTACTGTCCAGCATGATGGAAACACGGAAATCACCAAAGAAATGTGTCTGTGCGGCTTTGAACAATTCTTCACCAGCAACCATATTACTGCCACTGACGAAAATGGCAGTATGTTTCTTGTCTTTAGGTGGCCGGGTGAAAATCGTACCTTCGATCAACGGCTTGACATTGTCTGGATTGACGCCACCGTATCCCTTAACATGATCGGCGCCACCATCATATGCAACGACTGTGTCAAAGACACTTGGAAATGGGTCTGTATCGAGATGGAACAACAGATTCTTGGGCATGGGATTGTCCTCTTTTATTTTTTATTTATCGAAACCCGCGCAAACTGACTTCATCGTGCTTCTGCGGGGGGGCATACTACAATTCGGGCTGTTAAATTAACTCATGCGCACAATTTCGACAAGTTTCATCAGGAAATAGAGCGTTTCCAGAATAAAATCATGAGTCTTGTCCGGGCTGCCCAATGACAGGTTGCATCCATTTTTGACTTCCTTAATAATCCATTCTTTTCACACAATACGGCGCGGAGGAGAATCGGCCCATGGTAAAAAATCAATCAATACAGGAATTTCTGGACCAACTGGCAAGCAGCGCCCCCACCCCGGGCGGCGGAGGCGCAGCAGCGTTGATGGGTGCGATGGGAGCTGCCCTGACCAGCATGGTCTGTAATCTCACAATTGGCAAGGAAAAATACAAGGATGTGGAGGCGGAAATGCAGGAAACACTGAACAAGGCAGAAGATCTGCGCTCACGCCTGACGGATATGATCGCCGCGGACGTGGAAGTCTTCGATAAACTCATGGGTTCCTACGGCTTGCCAAAAGAAACGGAAGAAGAAAAAGCAGCCCGAAGCGAAGCTATTCAGTCTGCCTTGCGTGAGGCCACGGATGTACCGCTCGAATGTGCCCGAGCCTGTGCCGATGTTATTGCCGTCAGCCGATCAGCGGCGGAAAAAGGCAATCTCAATGTGATCAGCGATGCCGGTGTTTCTGTCATGGCCGCATATGCTGCACTAAAGAGCGCCGCCCTCAATGTCTACATCAATGCCGGCAGCATCAAGGACAAGGCATTCGCTGAGGAAAGACTGGCTGAACTGGAAAAAATCATGGCTTCAGCCGACAAGGATACAGATCAGATCTATAATATTGTCAAGGACAAGCTCTGAAAAAACGTGACCTAATCAGTCATACAATTCAGTTTGCCTACCAGCCTCCAGACCGGGGGCTGGCAAGGTTCTCCAACCACCACTTCCTGATCTTCTCTATATGTTAGTTTTCCGATCACTTGGGTTTTGGCTCTACTTGTCGTCGAAGCAGAATCAACCCACAAATTTTTACCTGTGGACTTCATTGCACACTTGATATAAAGCCTTCTTTTGCCCCTATAATCCAAGCCTCAAAGGGAGGGAACGATGTGTTTTTATGATCCAGATCTGTCCATTTGCTTTTTTTTTCTCATGCGTTAGTTGCCATGGACAAGTTCGACCGGATCTATGCATTTCACACCTATGTAAAACACCGGCGGACAGCAGTTACTCTCGATCAAATCTGTCATCACTTGGAGTGTTCCCCTGCCACTGCAAAGCGTGTCATTGATTGTTATCGTAACTTTCTCGGAGCCCCTCTGATCTATGATCGGGAACTACGTGGTTATCGCCCCGACTCAACCGGTGAGGATCGATATAAGTTACCTGGTTTGTGGTTCAACGATTCCGAGCTGTTCGGGTTGTTACTTTCCTACCGACTGTTGCTGGGGATTCAACCTGGGTTACTGGACGAGCAAATCACGCCAATTAGAGAACGAGTGGAACGGCTGCTCTCCAACAAGCGGCTCGGTGGTGGCGAGCTCGACAAGAAAGTCAAGATTTTGCAAGTTGCCAGCCGTCCTGCCCATTTGGAACATTTCCATAGTATTGCCTCGGCAGTCCTCCATAAGGACTGTCTGAAAATCCTCTACCATGGCAGAAAGCGCGATGAAATCACGGAGCGTATCATCTCACCACAGCGTATCGTTTATTACCGCGATAACTGGTACCTCGATGCTTGGTGTCATCTGCGCAAGGCACTACGTATATTTTCCATTGATCGCATCTATCCGGTCTGTACAGCAAATACTCCATATAAAGAACTGGACCCGTGCAAATTGGATAAACAGGTCACATTCGGTTACGGCATTTTTTCTGGGAAAGTCCAGTTCTGGATCAAGCTGAAATTCACACCGGATGCAGCACGCTGGGTTGCGGATGAACATTGGCACCCTGATCAGAAAATGACCACCGATAAAGACGGCAGCCTCATCCTGGAAATCCCCTGCAGCCAACCGGATGAACTGATCCGGGACATTCTGAAATATGGGCCGGATGTCTATGTGTTGGAGCCCTCTGATCTGAGAGAAAGTATCAAGGAAAAATTAAAAAAATCATTTCAACAATATTGTAGAAGAACAGAGCAGCTCACGTTTTGAGACACCACCTGTTTTATAGTCTTCATGGGAAGAACACTTGGAGATAAAATATGAATAGACGTCTGCTGATCAAAACCCTGCTGGGTCTCGCCACAAGTATCCCTCTGGGAATTAAAGCCGCTTCTTCACTGAATGCCAAAGGCACTGTTCTTTTGCAAGAATCCCCCTTGGCAGGATTTCAGTACTACAAGGGAGCGGTCTTGTGGCAACAGCTCAGAGAAGGGCAGATTCTACGGCTCGTTCGAGAAAAATTAAACTCTTTCGATGAGCGGGCCGTTGCAGTTTACTGGCACGATCAAAAGCTTGGATACCTTCCTCGAGATGAAAATGCCACCGTGTCCCAACTGCTCGACCGTGGGGAAAATCTGGCTGCCGAGAACATGCGGTTGAAAAACTCTTCCAATCCTTGGGAGCGGATCAAAATGAAAATTTTCTATATTAGCTGAGGTAACTCGTGGAACAACTCACCGATTTAAAAGCCATCCTGCATTCCAAACGCGCCAATATTTATTATCTGGAAAAATGCCGGGTCATGCAAAAAGATGGTCGCGTATTGTATTTGACCCAAGCCAGCGAGCAGAAGCAATACTGGAATATTCCCATTGCCAATACCACCGTTATTTTGCTGGGCACAGGCACGTCCATTACTCAGGCGGCGGTCAGAATGCTGGCGCAGGCCGGCGTGTTGATTGGCTTTTGCGGCGGTGGCGGTACGCCGCTATTGATGGCCAACGAAATCGAATGGCTGTCGCCACAAAGCGAATACCGGCCAACCGAATATGTACAGGGCTGGCTGTCCTTCTGGTTTGATGAACAAAAACGCTTGCACGTTGCCAAACAGTTTCAGCAACAACGCATTCAATTTATCCGCCAAAGCTGGGCAAAAGACAAGGATTTACAGCTGGAAGGTTTTTTATCGGAGGATGACGACACCGCCACCGCCTTGACCGGCTTTGCCGATAAAATCGAGCATACACCCAACGTCACCCAATTATTACTGGCCGAAGCCCAACTCACCAAGCGGCTTTATAAAATCGCCGTCTCGCGTACTCAAACCGATGATTTTGTCCGCAATTTTGACAGCACCGATGACGCCAATGCCTTTCTGAATCACGGCAACTACCTGGCCTATGGGCTGGCGGCCAGCACCTTGTGGGTGCTCGGTATTCCGCACGGTTTTGCCGTCATGCATGGCAAAACTCGCCGTGGCGCATTGGTTTTTGATGTCGCCGATCTGATTAAGGATGCCATCATTCTGCCCTGGGCCTTTGTCTGCGCCAAAGAAAAAATGAGCGAAC
>Ga0256841_1000639_pt1 | contig 34718 bp, 34 predicted proteins | sample 356308metaG_FD_185971 | JGI IMG/M metagenome (GOLD analysis project Ga0256841, IMG submission 185971) | Hydrothermal vent microbial communities from Mid Atlantic Ridge, Atlantic Ocean - 356-308 | ecosystem: Environmental > Aquatic > Marine > Hydrothermal vents | place: Atlantic Ocean: Mid... | reverse complement strand
AAATAAACGACTCGCTACTGACCAGGTAAAGGGTATGCCCCCGGTATTCTTGAGTGCTGTATGAAGAATCATTTTTAAGCCATGAATTCAATTTGATGGCCATTGAGCCAAGCTGCGCTTTGGCATTTAGTCTGAAAAATAATACAAAATCCGGGGTTAGATTATTGTGAGACAGAAGATTGTTGCTCCTGTCATCCTGCCTGTTATCGCTTTTAACCCCACCTTTTTCCTCCTGAGCTGGTGGCAGGAGCACCAGGGCAAAATCATTTCCGAAAAGAGATTTCAGGTTTTCTTCATTTATTGAAAAGCCAAGAGTTTTTTCTGTTTCTCTCAAGGACTCTTTAAATTGGGTCCATCCATCGGAAGCAACCAGGTTTTTCACCAGCTTATTACCATTAAGTGTGCCATAATAATTAGATTTTTTGAACCTATCCCACACTTGCCCCATGCCCAAGAATTCCACGTAGAAAATAGGTTTTTCCCTCAACAACTGGGTGAAGGGTACAGTGCTGCAACGCGTACTCATACGTTTTTTCAAAACAATCCAGCCAAAAATTCCACCAGCTATCAAGACCAGTAAAAAAATCCCAATAATCGCTTTGCGCATTTACATCTCCTTGCCACAGTTAGGAAACCCTCGGTCGTCCCCTGTACTACCTAGAAGCTGCCAGTAGCACTGCAGTGCTCCAATGCTTTCCCCTTCTAGCTGTATCACACTAAAACAATCCAATCGGCATGGTTTGACCAGTTCGGGTCAACCACAACGAACAATAAAAGTCTCTGCTAAGACCTATCTAGAGCCGAAGATAAAATGGGCTGACATATAAACGATCAAGGTTCATTCTGTAATACACTGATCCGCAGGTTCGTCAAACCTAAAATAGATTTCATAAACTCCGCCTTCCAGATGAGTATGAACAACGTAACCAACCTTGTGGAAAATCTTTAACATGCCCCTGTTGGAAGCCAGTACGTAAGCACAAAATCCGGAAATTCCCTTACTTTTCGCAATCTCGCAGAGGTAGTGCAACAAGAATGTACCGATACCTTTTCCCTGCCATTCGGCTCTTACTGCGAAATCAACCTCGGCCATGTTGGTATTTTGGTCTAAAATGTACCGCCCAAGTGCTATGATCTTCTCCTCACCAATATCACCTATAACCCCAACTATTGCCATTTCGTGTTCATAATCGATGTTAACCATTGCCTGAATGTTTCTGTGAGGGAAAACTTTCATGGCTGACAGGAACCGGTAGTAGATATCTTCATCCGGAAGCGAGTAAAAGAACTCCTGGAGTGCCCTTTCGTCTGTAGGCCTTATGGGACGAAAGAAAACCTTCTGGTTATCAGGTGGAAAAATCTGGTAAGTTTCCCATTGTCCCGGGTAAAGGGGTTCGTAGATAGGAGGCAGAATTTGGTCTTCATACACGTAACGCACCTGTTTTGCTGCCCGCAAAAGGTCTTCCCGGAACCTGGGGTGCGCGATGTTGATCAACGCGAGAGCCCTTTCTCGGATGGTTTTCCCGAATAAGTGTGCTATGCCGAATTCAGTTACGACAAATTCAATGTTGCTGCGAGGAGTAACCACACCTGCGCCCTTCATCAGGTGGCTTACAATTCTGGATTTTTTCCCATCAGGGGTAGTGGAAGGCAAAACGATAATTGACCGTCCCCCTTTGGATCGGGATGCCCCCATCATGAAGTCAACGTATCCGCCAATGCCGCTGTAAATCTTGTGTCCTAGGGAGTCAGCGCAAACCTGCCCTGTTAAATCTACTTCTATGGCAGAATTCATTGCTACCATTTTATCGTTGCGTGCTATAACTGAACTGTTATTTACATACTCAGTCGGATAGAACTCGACCGTAGGATTATTATCTACGAAATTGTAAAGTTCCTTGGTTCCCATGCAGAAACTTGCAATCATCTTTCCGCGATGAATCGATTTTTTCTTACCCGTTATAACGCCTTCCCGGACGAGCTGTAAATGTGCATCGCTCAGAAATTCCGAGTGTACACCAAGATCCTTCTTATTCTTCAATTTAACCAGAACGCTGTTTAGAAGATTACCAATGCCGACTTGAATTGTTGATCCGTCATCTACGAGCTTAGATACGTACCCTGCTATGCGTTCAGCCACCGCGCTTTGAGTTGGAAAAACCATCTCAACGAGAGGTTCGTCATGTTCCACGAATGCGTCAATCTCACTAAAGTGGATAAAAGTATCTCCCAGCACCCTTGGCATGAACCTATTTACCTGGGCTATAACCGTCCTGGCGCTTTTCATCGCAGATTTAACAATGTCAACTGATACACCTAGTGAGCAAAAGCCATGTTCATCAGGGGGGCTGACCTGTATCATTGCCAGATCTATGGGCACCAGGCCTTTTTTGAACAGGTCGGGAACCCTTGACAGATATACAGGGGCATAATCGGCACGGCCTTCTCTTATCGCTTCCCTGGCCTTCCCTGAAACAAAAAAACTCCTTAATCGGCAACGCCCTTCATAACATTCTTCGGCTACCGGATTGATTCCAAGAGAGAGTCCTTGAACAAATTCAAGGTCGTGGTAACACGGCAAGACTTTCTTAAGTTCAGACAACAAATGCTGTGGTTCTCCACACCCGGTACCAACAAAAACCCGGTCGCCGTTTGCGAGGTAGATATTGAAAGCCTCGGGGGCGGAAATAACCTTAGCCCGGTAGGATACTCTCCATTTTGTTAGATACTTCATTTCAGCAATAACCCGCTCACCACATTTACTAATCCCCATATAACATCAAGGGGCAGGTGTTGCTCGATAGTGGAATCAAAGTTAACCGATACACTTGCAGGAAATTCATCGTCCTCCATCCACAGTATGTAAATGAGGGGAATTCTGGGGAAGGGCCAAACTTTAAAGGCTGCATCCCCTAGAGCCACTTTTTCGCCCCCTAGCTTTTCGCCAGCGCGAAAGAACCCCTTTTCATCTTTCCTGTACCTGCTTTCAAGTTTTCCCGTGGATAATTTGTGTGGGCCCTTAAAGAAAAATTCGCCCCCTTTTATCCCCTTTTCGTTGACATAGACGTTTGACAGTTCAACATCCTTCGCTTCAAGAAGGTAGGTTAATACCACGAGGTACAGTTGAAAATCGCTGGTGATCCTACTCCTTGGATTTTCAGGAAAGATGAGACGGTCACGGGGATTGCAAATCAGGGTTTCATTTAAAAAAGGTATTTTATAAACGCCACCCCGATCATCGTACTTTACCCTCGCCCTTTTGACCACATCTTCCGGAACTTGAACCAATAAATTTTCCCAGAGCACCGGATCTATATTCCGAGGATTCTCGTACCTGCTCCCGCCCTTTTCAATATCTTCAAGTATCTGGCAGATGAGAGATTCGGATTTTTCTCGATGTACTTCCGGCACAAGTAGCCGTCCCCAGCCTTTCTGGGGTATGTAAATACCGTCATATGCAGTATCATGAAAGGATCTCACGATAACAGGGATGCCTTCATTTTCCAACGCACCCTTCAGTAAATCCGCTTCAAACTGGTTCGCAAGAGTATGAACGCTTACGAACTCATCCGGACTTCGATCTTTCATTTAATTCCCTCTCGTTTCTGGCTATTCCACGTTCCACGAGGCCAGCCTGTTCTAACCTTTCCATAAGCCCTTGCCGTAGCTCCGGGTCGACTTCCTTGAAAAACGGCTCGCATTCGCTAATATCCGCTTCTCTCTTCACTACTGCTGCGGCAAAGGCCAAGCACGTAGGTAAACCGCACTCTCCGCAATTTGTACCGGGTAACGCTTTAAACACGTCCAGAGGACCAATCTCAAGCTTTTTTTCGTAAACCGGGGAGATAGAACCACGCATTTTTTCTGTTTCGTTGATAAAGTTCTTCCAGTGTTCGCAGATTTCTTTCGCCTCTCTGCTGTCTTTTATCCTGGTTATGGTTATTTCCTTTGGTTTAATAGCAATTATATGGTACTTCTCCGGGTAATTGATAACATTCGTCCCATGGATATAGGTACATCCCGGTAGCCGTGCTGCTATGTAAGGAAGGAGTTCCGATATGTCATCCTCAAAATTCATGATAAGGTTAAAGTGAACCGACGTGGGTAAGCATTCGATATTGATCAATTTGTAAGAATAGTTTCTTATGCCCATTTAAACACCTACGTTAAATTTATCCGAATTTTTGGGCCAACACGACAAGGGCTACACTTCCCTTCCCGATTTCAACGTCTCAAAGGCCCAGTTTATCTCCTTGAACTTCTCCTCGGCAAGTTCTCGGAATTCTTCACCAAGATGAGAAACCTTATCAGGATGATACTTTGCCGCTTTACGATGATACGCCCTTTTTATCTCCTCGATTGTTGCGCCACGGTCCACTCCAAGTATTTCATAAGGGTCTTTTTGTGCCCGATTACTTTCGTTGGAGGCACCTTGATTAAAACCACCCCCTGTTTCCCACGACGAGGAATACTCACCTTGGTTTTGGTAATAGGAGTATTCTTTTTCGTATTGGCTCCTCGCTTTTATATGCTGCCAGAGATAGTAACAGGCAAGGCCGATTAAGAGATCATCAATCCATCCGATCCCGAGATGAAAATCAGAAAAGAGGTCAAACGGCATCAACCAGTATATTATTGCAATTATCCAGAGCCATTTTTTCCACTTTTCCATAGTTTTTTACCAATGATATACGCCTGGTTCACCAGAATTTTAGCAGTAACTTACTAACATTTCACCCCGTTAGTGTCAATTAATGCATAGAACTATTGATAAAGACACCTGTTAATGTTAGTGAAAGAGAATCAGCCACACAAAGATAGGTACCTTTTTCGACAACAACGTAGTTCCAATTGGCGAAAACGCTCATGCCACATTCACGGCAAACATTGGGTAAAGTAAGAGTTGTTTCCGCGCATCGTTGTGACGCACATGCAGAATGGGGGTTCGAATGAAAAACTCTGCAAGAGACGTAATGACGACAAGTTTTCACACCCTTTCTCCGGAAAATACCATCGCCGAGGCGGTTAAACTTTTCAGGAAAGCCACAGAAGAAGAAAAGCAAAAAGTCTTTGGTATGATGGTGACTGACAAAAACAATAAACTGGTCGGAATGCTCTCAATGTACGATATACTCCTTTTCATTCGCCCAAAGCACATCCACATCTGGGGGATGATGGAAGACATAGATATCGAAGGGCTGGTAGAACATGCTTGCGACCGGGCAAAATCAATTTTTGTAGGAGACATAATGACAACGGATGTGATCACCGTTTCACCTGATACACACCTTATGATGATTCTGGACATCATGATCAAAAAGCACATAAGAAGGATACCGGTTGTAGAAGGTGAAGATATTCTCGGCATCATTTACATTTCAAACCTTTTTTACCATCTCGTTGAGAAGCTCATGTAGAAAGAGGTTTCCCAACCGTGGCTACACTAACAAAAAAAACCATCCTCTCGCATCTGTCGGTAAAGGAAGCAATGCGAAGACAGGTGATATGGATCCCAAAGGAGGAAAATATTGCCAAAACAATTAATCTTTTCATCAAGTACAAAGTGAACGCTCTTCTCACCACTTCTCGCGATAACAAACCTGTGGGGGTTGTCTCTAAAACAGATGTAATGGGAGCATACTACGCGGGGCTACCACTGGAATCCCCCGTAGAGGGTATCATGAGTTCCCCACCACTTTTTTGCAAGCCTGACGAATCCCTGGAAGTTGCACTTGACAGAATGAAATCGAGGGGCATTTATCGCCTGTACGTTAGAGAAAGGGAAGATGGGGAAGCTGTCGGTATACTAGCCTATCCTGATATTGTGGGTCTACTTTATAGGTACTGCCATGGTTGCGAATACAGTCATTTTTCAAGGAAAAAACCTGCCGAAACAAAAAGGCAGATCCAATACAGGGTAAAGGATGTTATGACAACAAACGTTAAAAGCTTCAGAGATAATGAAACTCTTATGCAGATCATGGAAGGATTGTCTGTGTATCGTTTCGGAGCGGTTCTGATAAAAGATCAAAATTCGTATCCCGCTGGTGTAGTCTCAAAAACCGACCTTATTCTTGCCTACAAGCACGGAATTTCGGCTGATATTCCTGCTAAGCTTATCATGTCCAGCCCAGTTAAGTCCTGTGACGAAGAAGATCTACTGGAAGAAGCAATCAGGAAAATGATTTTCTCCGAGGTACATAGATTGTTTGTACACAGGGATACCCATCAGAAAATCGTCGGAGTATTTTCGCTCTCGGATGCAGCAAGGCTTAAATCTGGCTCATGCAGGGCCTGCGTGAGTAGCCGAATCAAGGTTGATGATCACAGCTAGTGCGGTTTCAGTGTTCTAGATACCTACCTTCTTTCGCAATCCCTCGATTATTAGTTGAACTGCTTGATCGGGGGTGTTCTTAGTCATGTCAACGACCAGATCATAAAGATTAGGGTCATTCCAGTTGGCCTTGAAAAAGTGTTTTATGTATTCCCTCGAGTCCTTCTCTTCTCTTTCAATAATTTCCTTCGCCTTTTTCTCATCAACTTTGAAGCGTTGCATCACCTTCTTAATTTTTGAGTCAAGATCTCTAATCAAGCGCACATGGAAAGCCCTTGGCTTTCCCCGAAGTATGCACTGTCCGCCCCAGCCAAGAATTATAACATTGTCAGCCTCGTATAAATTCTCAACAAGTTTCTTGGTAACTTCAAAATACTTCTTATCATCGAGGCAACTGTACTCTCGCCCCACGACCCTTTGAACCACAGAACATGTATAGCGGTCAAGGAACCTGAGCATGCGGCTCTGGTGAGTTTTTCGGAAGGTTTCAGCTTCTGCTTCCGAAATGTTAAGCTGCTTTGCAATTTCCGATACCAACCTCTTCCCAATATACTCATAACCCAATTTTGCCGCCAATTTAGCTGCAACTTCCTGACTATCCGTGGCAAATTCCTTACTAATCGTAATTACAGCCATGGTTATCTCCTCTACGTAAAAATTGGACAGTGCTCCGGCAGGGCATTAATCTCACTTTTAATACCTTCTTCATCCTGAGTTAATCTAATATTTTCGCCAACAGAACGCAACACTAAAAAACCCTTAGAGATATGATTCACGAGCAGAAACTCTCCTTACCAGGTAGCTCTCCATAGAAATATGGATCTAAATCACATAATCATTGACTCCAAACTTCTCTTTCGATAAATTGCCTTGTTCAACAAGAAAAAAAGAAAGCGGATTTTTGACTGGTGAACCAAATGAAATTGGAAGAGTGCCGTTAGGAGGAGAAACAGACTATGGCAAGACACAAGAAGATTGAAAGAAGAAGAGAACTGGAACGAAGGAGAAGAAGACGTAGAAAACGGCTCAAGTTACGAGCTAAGGGGCTGTTACCACCTTCTGAAAATCCGGCTCCGTCCCAGAGTGAGGTAAAACCGGAACAGGAACAGCCACAAGAATAATGCTAGTAAGGTTAACATCGAATTATTGGTGGTCCGAACCATCGGGATGTCTTGACGGACTTCTGTTTTAGAAAAGAACCATAGAAACAAGAGGCCAGTGGAGATATGGAAGTTCCGCAGGACCACCGTATTGGCAAATTGAGCATTTGACAAAGAAAGTGAAATAAGATGCCTATTTTCTCTTCCACGTCAACTTTTGTACGATTCAGCGTTGAAAGTCCCGTGGAATCCGATCTTGCGTCATTCCTTGCAGAAGTATTCAAGAAAGGTGCGTTTAAGGATCCTGAACCCCTTCAGAAACAAGCAACAGGTTTTGCATCCATCGAAAACATGTTTGATACTTCGTTCCCTTATGCAAACTACGAAAAGGGAGAATATGTTACCTTTAATTTCAGGGTTGATGAGAGAAAAATTCCGACGACTCTATTCAAGCAGTTTCTGCACGAGGCAGAGGTGGAATACCGTAAGAAACACGAAGGAAGACGCCCTCACACAAGCGACTGGCGAGACATTAAAGATGCCGTTGAATTGAAACTGCTGAGCCAGATTCTTCCTAGCCCAAGAGCCTTTGAAGTGGTCTGGAGTCCTGTTTCAAAGTACCTTCTATTCGGCTCAACGCAGGAAAAAATAATAGACCTTTTCCTAGAGCATTTTGAAGAACATTTTAAACTATATCCACAGCCGCTGGATGCACTGACATCTGCTCTCCAAAACAAGCAACTTGGCCAACAGGAAAAGGACCACCTTTCAAGGCTCATTGCATCTAAAAGTCGAGAATTGAACAAGGATATTTTTCTCGGCTCCGAATTCCTGATCTGGCTGTGGTTTTATAGCGATGCCCATGAGGGGAACGTAACAATGGGAAAAGATACCAATTTTGAGCTTTTCGTGGGTAACAAGATTATCCTGGAACAAGTTACAGAGGGGAAGAAACAAAAAGTGAGCTGCACAGGGCCCGATGCGGCACATAGTGAAGCAAGGACTGCATTGAGAGAAGGGAAGAAAATTAAGGAAGCGGAGTATCAAATTAACGTCGGAGAAAACAAGTATTCTTTTACTCTTGATACAAGGCTATGGGCAGTTAAGGGTCTAAAAACCCCCAAAGTTGCATCCTCGCTTCACGACGACGATCCCGAGGGACGGTTCTTCGAGAAGATGTATCTCATAGAGGAGGCTCTAAAATATATAGACCTCCTTTATCACCACTTTTTGACTATACGGCTTGGAATAACGTGGGAAAGGGATGTTATTCCCGAGCTAAAAAAATGGGTAGAAGAAGGGCCTAGGTGATGTGGGAAACCGATAAATCGGTTTCTGCGGTAGGTATGCTACCTATACCCACGGTTGAAACCGTGGTCTACCTTGCATATCACCAGCACAGCATTTGCCCTTTAACCCACTGTTTTAACAGTGGGCAGAGACATCAAAGAGTATATCAAGACCGATTTATCGGTTTCTCTCACGCTTATATTAATCCACTACAAAGCCTGCTTATCGTTGCACCAAAGGCTAAGAGACATTGTCCTGAATCCGTGATCGTTCACCCGCGCCACAGGTGCAAGGAAGAGCCCAGCGGACTGAAGTACCCTATGTCCGGCAGGCTATGACGCCAAAGATGTGGTACGGGTGGACGACCCGCAGGGCGTAAAAAGATTGCTTGACAAGGTGAAGAATAATCCACCCTGGCCATGGGGCCAATAATAAGCAATTTAAACATGTTATACAAATTAGCTATAAAGTTTCGTCGCGGATTCAAGATTATGTGTGATATCTAACTCGAAGACCGCAATACTCTTTCTTGCTCACTTGGCTTTCCCTGTAAAACCCGCCAACGTTTAACTTGGACGTCTCAAGCGAAGGAGGTGGTTCATTTTTTGGAAGCTCTGATTAATTCCGATTTCTTAGGACTACCAAATCAATTAAACAAGTAGGACGAGCAGAACTCAAAAACCGTCATTCCGGCCGGAGCGAAGCGTAGAGCTGGAATCTAGGATTCTCTAGCTGGATGCCGGATCAATCGACTGGATCAGAAATCCGGCATAACGTGCAAGAAGCTTCCATTGTCAAACAAAGTAATTAGTCAAAGTGCCCTTTCCTCAGCGTATTTAAGGCAGAACCCTCCTTGAACCACGTTATTTGTTTCTCTGAAAGAGAATGTCTTAGCAAAATCTCAACTCTTTTACCGCTTTGTTTTTTCACAATGCACTTTACAGGCTTTCCTGGTTTCAGTTCGTTTAATTCAACGATTGAAACGCGATCATATTCTTCAATCAAATCGTAATCTTCCTTGTCCAAAAACGTAAGAGGCAGAATTCCCTGTTTTTTCAAGTTCGCCTCGTGTATTCTGGCAAATGACCTAGCAATTACTGCTTTGGCCCCGAGGAACCTCGGTGTCATGGCTGCATGTTCCCTGCTGGATCCTTCCCCGTAGTTTTCATCTCCCACAATAACGAAACCACCTGTTTTTTCCCTGTAAATAAGTGCTAGTTCATAAAATGACGCTCCCTTTTCTCCGGTGAAAACATTTGTTCCATGCCCCACTTCACCGGTAAAAGCATTAACGGCTCCCTGGAGGAAATTTCTTGAAATGTTTCTAAGGTGGCCTCTGTATCTCAACCACTTTCCGCCGGGGGAAATATGGTCAGTGGTAGTTTTACCCTTCGTTTTAACAAGTACTGGAAGGTCAATAAAATCTTTTCCATCCCAAGGTTCAAAAGGTTCCAATAGCTCAATTCTATCTGATTCTGGATTTATGTTAATCTCCACATCTTCTGCATCTTCTGCAGGCGGAATGTAACCTTCTTTGTTTATCACCATTCCCTTCTCAGGAAGATCTGGAACTATTGGGGGTGACAGCTTGAACTCAATGCCGTCCGAACCTACGAGAGAATCCCTTGACGGATCAAACCCCGGGTCCCCTGATACAGCCAGGCATGCAGCCATAACTGGTGAAGTTAGAAAGGCTTTTGTTTCAGGATTGGCATCGTTACGCCCTCTGAAATTCCTGTTAAACGTTGTAAAGAGACAATTGGGGATCCCTTTTTTCACGTCCTTCCTGTCCCACTGTCCTATACATGGGCCACATGATGCCGCAAGCACGGTTGCGCCAGATCTAACAATTTTATCAAGAATTCCATCCCGCTTGACCGTTTCAAAAACCTGCCTCGATCCGGGCGATAGGAGAAAAGGGGTACTGGCTTTCAATCCGTGCTTTTCTGCTTGCTCAAGGATGTCTGCCGCTGCACAAAGATCCGAATAAGATGAGTTTGTACAGGAACCAAGCAGAACCGCGGATACCTTCTCCGGCCATTTCTCCTTCTTCATAACTTCTCTGAAATCGCGAACCCTTATAACACTGTCAGGGGTGTCGGGCCCGGCATGTGCTGGTTCTATTTCCGAAAGATCGATCTCAATTATTTCATCGAAAACCCTTTCGGGATCCCGCTCACATATATCATCCTGCCTCAGAACATCAGCCACGGATCTAGCCCAGTCCGCATCATCTTCTCGCCCAACGTTTCTCAGATACTTATCCATGGATTCGTCGTAAACAAATACCGACGTGGTGGCTCCGAGCTCTGCCCCCATGTTAGTTATGGTGGCTTTTTGTGTGGCTGAAAGTGTTTTTGCCCCTTCTCCAAAATATTCAAAGATCTTTCCCGTTCCCCCTTTAACGGTAAATATCCTTAGCATCTCAAGAATCACATCCTTGGCGGTGGCCCAGCCGGCCAATTTTCCCTTTAGCTTTACCCCGACAAGAAAAGGATTAGTGGTTTCCCATGAAAGGCCTGACATCACTTCCGCAGCATCCAGCCCTCCAACGCCGATTGCAATCATTCCAAGCCCCCCGGCATTGGGTGTGTGAGAATCCGTACCAATCATCATCATGCCAGGAGTTGCATAATTCTCAAAAATAACCTGGTGTATTATTCCCGATCCTGGCCCCCAAAAGCCTATCCCATACTTCTTTGCTGCGGAAGCCAGAAAATTGTAAATATCCCTGTTGCTCTCTAAGGCCTCCCTGAGATCCTCCTCCGCCCCCCTGCTTGCCCTCAAAAGGTGATCACAGTGGATTGTTGCAGGGACGTGAGTACGCTTTGAACCTGCCTGAATAAATTGAAGCATGGCCATTTGAGCAGTTGCATCCTGCATTGCAACCCTGTCGGGTTTTAACTCGATCTGGTCGCTACCGCGCTTAAGAATACGGGACGCAGATTCTTTCGTTTCGTGCAAAAAAAGGACTTTTTCTGCGTAAGATAGGCCCCTTCCAAGTTGCTTTTTTTTCTTTTCCAAGATTTTTTCTGCTTTCTTAAGGTCAAAGGGGTATTTCATCTCATATTCCTCGCTTAAGTATACGGCTTTATTTACTTTTACGTTTCTTCATCGTAAAAGAGGTCTGCCTTTATTTCTTCTTCCTCTTCCAAGTTACCGCCTACCGCACCGGCGAGCAGCCCAAGTATTCCGGCGAAGGATGCAAATTTAAAGAGCTGAGTTAAAGTGAGTTTCTGTCCGAGCCAACTGTTCAGTATATCCCTTGGGAAAACGAGCCCCACAACTATCACAAAAAACATGAACAATAACCACAGAAAAAACATGCCTTGCATCAACGTGGTAAATACCACAATTTTTGTTCGCGACAGTTGCTCCCTGTAACCCGTTTCCCTAGATATCTGTCCAAGGTTCTGGCCGGCAAAGATGAAAATGGTGGCTCCGACGACGGCCAGAACCGTCCCGACGAATAATAAATAGGGCGAGAAATGAATACCAATTTCCCAGGATTCTGAACCCATTAAAATGAAGATCATCGATACCGCTGTTGCAGCAGTCATCCTAGACATCTTGATTGGTAAACTCCACGGTGAGTAGTCACGAACGTCTTTCAGGATACCTCCCGGATCTGTCCAGAAAGTTGACCAGTAAAAGGAAAGATGTCCCCACTTTGCCTCCCGTTCTTCCAGCCTTTCGTCGGATACCTCCCGTAATCTCTGTGCAACTTTTTCTTTTTGCCTCTCACTAAAGCCACATAGTTTGAGGGACTTATAATCTTCTGGTGGCATCATAGGGCCTTCATCGTCGTGAGATAATCCCCAGAGGTGCCCAAGGAGGTGTAGTGCAAGCATGGCAATCTGCTCATCCGGATTATCATTATTATCAATCTCCGAACTGGATAGAACGGCAACCTCAAGAGCTGACGAGGGGACACCAATGGTCGAAATACGGTACCGAGGCTGAAGTTCGTTGCTTACAAGAACAATTGCGTAGTCCCACTTGTTTTTCGTTTTTTCGAGCAATCCGGCTTCCAAGAGATCCAATGGGTCAAGAGCTCCATGGGGAGGGTATCTTCGACGTCTGACAAAGGGCATCTCCCAGCTAAGCTCGGGGAAATCATTGCTGACAGCATCTCGAACCTTAGCTATAGCCCGTTCATATTCCCGGAGCAAGCTCGAATCGGTCACGTCCGATAAAAGTATCCATCCAATACTAACAAGAGGTTTCACAACTTACCTTTTCCGCCAGACCGGTATGAGCGAAATCCGACTTTCAAAATGCCCATAACATATATACGGAATTTAAGTTTACGTCAATCAGGAACGTCTTAGGCCTCGATGATTACAGCTTCTTTATTGCATTCGACACAGAAAAAACGATACGTGACATCTCCCGTATACAGGTCTAACGGATCTCCAACAAAACGGCCAAATTCATCTACAATTTCTTCATTTAATTTGCTGCCGTGAACATCGCATGACTCCCTTCGGAAAAGCTTGTGTTCTGGGTTAGCAGAAGGACAGTATAGCTTCATAACCCCGATTAGCCTCCTTTAGAGCTAGAGGATTTGATCCTTTTCCTTCTAATTTTATATCAGATCAGCGCGTCTTTCCAACAGCAGACTACTTTTCATTATTAGAATATTTAATGATTCCTTCGCTGACAGATTCAGGCTCTATACTTCGCGCTGACCGGATTAGCAAACTATGAATTGCTCTCATTCTTCAAAGCCGTAGTCTAGATGGAAAAATGGAAACAAACGGTTTGACGACGCAGGAAAATTTGGATTGACAGGAAATTAGTAAGGTATTATTAAGGAGTTTTCCTTGGGAATCTGATACTTAGCAGGTTCCAGAAATCGCCGTATTTTTACATCCACTGGGGAATACCATGTCGAAAAAGAAAGTCGTTTTAAAGGGAAAAGAAGTAGAAAACGTGATAGATGAGATGGTGACGAAGATATCCAGAAGCCATCGAGACACGGGTGAACTCGTGATCGTTGGTATCCAAAAAGGGGGAGTCGAGCTTGCACATCGCATTCGCAAGAAACTGCAAGATTTGACCTCACTAGAGACCCAAATGGGAACCCTTGACATAAATCTCTACCGTGACGACTGGACAAGAATAGGTGCAAAACCGGTGGTAAGAACCACCAATCTACCCTTTTCCATCGATGATAAGAGTATAATCCTTGTAGATGATGTACTTTTTACTGGTAGAACCGTGCGGGCGGCACTGGATGCGTTAACCGATTTTGGACGGCCAAAGAGGATTGAGCTCGCCGTACTGGTTGACCGGGGGCACAGAGAATTACCAATCTGTGCGCAATACGTAGGGATTAGCTTAAATACGAAACTCAATGAACATGTCGACGTATTCTGGAAGAACGACGGAGAAGAAGATCGAGTTGAAGTAAAGGTTAATGGAAAATCTTGATAGAAAGGTTCCGCTAAAGCGTCGGGATTAAAACTCTTTCAAGTAAAAAATTAAAGGTTGAAACCCTACCGATTCCAACCTTTAATTTTTTAACTCAATGGAGCTAATATCATCTTCCATCTTCTCGTTACTCCTTGTAAAAGATAACCTTGCCATTTGAAGCCATGGTGCATTTCTGAAGGAATTCCTTCATTGACACGTTGAAGTTGTCCTTGTTAGCAAGCCAGTAGTTAAAAGCCTTTTTCTTGGCTTCCAACCTATTTCTTCCCTTAAACATAATTACTTTCATTTTAACCACCCCCTTTACATAGTTTTTTTAGCAAAAAAAACCCCGGGAAGCTTCCGGGGTTATCATTTGAGTTTCATAAGGCAGCCTACATAGGTAGTTTTAGAAACCGCGCATTTAGATTTAGGTTGCTGCCCGCTGGGAGCTCCTTTGCAGGCAAACCCCGGTTTATATCCCTTCTAGTTTCTCGCCTAGTGTCCGATTGTTTCGACGAGTCGTCCAACTACTAAATTCTCCTTGCTTGTTAAAGTTAGGTGAAAGACTGATACATTCTCGATGCTAAGTTATCATATCATAATTCAGTAAATAGTCTTGGTCAAGAAAAAGTTTTAATTATCCCTGATAGATCCTTCGCAAGCGGCCCGGCTCTCAAAATAACCGGTTCACTTCCGGTGACGTCCACTATCGTCGATGGTGCACCACCCGGGGTTTTTCCTGCGTCAATTACCATATCAATTCCATCAAGGAATACTCTAGGGAGTTCCTTTGGATCCGCAACAGGAGGATTACCTGAAACATTAGCACTGGTCGCCGTTATAGGCGCACCAACCAACTTTGTTAGTTCCAACGCTACAGGATGACTCGATATTCTAAAACCCACCTTGGCTGTCACCGCTTGAAGGGATTTTAACAGATGCGGTTTTGCTTCTAAAATAATCGTAAGAGGTCCAGGCCAGAACCTTTCCGCCAGGACTCTAGCCGGGTATGGAACGTCAACAACGAATTCTCGAAGTGAGTCTAGATCCGAAATTAAGACCGTAAGTTGCTTTTCAGGGGGCCTTCTTTTCTGTTGGAATACTTTCTTAACGGCTCCTTCATCCAGGGCAAGAGCACCAAGGCCGTAGAATGTCTCCGTGGGATACACCAACAGACCACCACGAAGGATGTACCTCGCTGCTCGTTCCAATTCTTCCCTGCCCTCTTCCGGAGAGCTTATGCTGATCCACTCCACTACTTAAGCAAATCCAAGATTTTTTCCTTAACCTTTCTATCCTTCTCTTCAACGCCTCTTGAAAGTTTTACTCGATACTCTTTTAACCTTTTTGAAAGGTTTTCATCACTCAAGGCAAGTATTCCCACGGCCAGAAGTGCCGCGTTTCGTGCTCCCGCCTTCCCCAACGCCATGGTTGCCACGGGAATTCCCGCAGGCATCTGAGCTGTGGCAAGTAGGGCATCAATTCCTTTGAGAGGAGAAGAGTGGATGGGAACACCAATTACTGGTAATGTAGTTTCTGAAGCAATAACACCGGCAAGATGCGCCGCTGCACCGGCTCCTGCAATAATGACTTTAAAGCCCTTTGCCTCGGCAGTTTTTGCCAGTTCAACAGTTCTTTCGGGTGATCGGTGTGCAGATGAAACAAATATTTCCCAGGCAACCTCAAAGTCTTCAAGCACTTTAACGGCTTCGGCCATTATCCCCAGGTCTGAATCACTACCCATCACAACTGCTACCTTCGGTTCCACGGCCTATTCTACTCCTTCCCAATATCACTCCTGTAACGAATACCATTGAAATGAACCTTCTCCATTTCCCGGTAAGCTATTTCCCTGGCTTCTGCGAGGGTTTTCCCCCTGCTAACAATGCAGAGCACTCTTCCGCCCGTTGTCACAAGCTTACCGTCTTGTCCGCGTCCGGTACCTGAATGAAAAACCAGGCAGTTTTTATCCACGTTTTCAAGCCCAGAAATGGGTTCCCCTATCTTGTATCGCTGAGGGTATCCCTTGTACCAACCTTTTTTTCCTTTGAGTCTTCCGCTAACAGCTATAAGACACAACCTGTAGTCGGGATCCCATTCTAGGTTGATTTCATTTAACCTCCCTTCAATGATCGCCTCGGATATATCCACGATGTCCGTTTTTAGCCTTGGCAATATCACTTGGGCTTCCGGGTCTCCCAGTCGAATGTTAATTTCTAGAACATAAGGGTTTATCTCACCCTCTTCCTCAACCATCATTAACCCAGCATAAAGTATCCCTTTGTATGGAATTCCCTCCTTCTCCCTGAAACCCTCAATAAGAGGATAGATAACCACGTCCATAATTTTTTGGCTCATCTCTTCAGTCAGCCACGGATGCGGGGAGTATGAACCCATACCGCCGGTGTTTAGGCCTTCATCGTTATCATATGCCCTCTTATAATCCTGTGCGGCAACCATTGGAAGAACATGGTAGCCGTCGCAAAAACAAAAAAAGCTGAGTTCTCGCCCGTAAAGCCTCCTTTCTATATCTACCCTCTTTCCTGAATCGCCGAATATCTTTTTTTCCATGAGCTTGTGAATAGCTTCTTCGGCTTCTTCCACTGTACTGCAAATGAGAGATCCCTTACCGGCAGCAAGCCCGTCGGCTTTAACTACCACGGGATAACCCACACTTCGCACGTATTGCCTTGCCTTATCGGGGTCATCAAAATTTTTAAATTCAGGAACAGGCACACCAATGTCTCTCAGAAGTTCTTTCGTGTAACACTTGCTCCATTCTAGTTTACTGGCATCTCTCGTGGGCCCAACAATTTTTAAACCTTCCTTTTCAAAGAGATCTACTATCCCCGAAGAAAGAGGGTTTTCCGGCCCCACAAAGGTAAGATCAATTTTTTCTTTCTTGGCAAAGTCAAGCCACTCTTCTAGTCCTCGCGCCGGCACACACTCGGCCACGTCTGTCATTCCAGCGTTGCCTGGAGCTACAAAAAGCTTTTTTACTCGAGGGCTCTGGGCAAACTTCCACGCTATGCAATGATCCCTTCCACCGCTACCTATCACCAATACTTTCATTGCCTTCTTTATCCTTTGCGTTTTACACCGTCTGTTTTTTCAAGTACCCGCAAATCGCACCGTCATAAGCATGAGTGAGACAAAATACCTTTGTTGCCAGTTCAAACCGGGTCGAAAGGGTTGTCTCTCCACCGTTTTCTTTCATTTCTGCCAAGATTCGATCGTAGTCAGCCGGATCGGTAACCACCGTTACGAACTTATAGTTTTTCGCCGCTGATCGAAGCATCGTAGGCCCACCGATATCTATGTTTTCAATAGCCTCATCAAGAGTACATCCCTGGCGTGCCACCGTTTTTTCAAAAGCATAGAGATTCACAACAATCATATCAATAGGCTTAATTTCGTATTTCTCCATGGTGGCCACATGTTCAGGGTTGTCCCTCAGCCCAAGGATACCTCCGTGTATCTTGGGATGAAGAGTTTTAACCCGGCCGTCCAGCATCTCCGGGAACTTTGTGTAATCAGAAACTTCTACCACTTTAACTCCACCTTCTCTTAACTTCTTTGCCGTTCCACCGGTGGAAAGGATCTCCACTCCGAACTCCTGAAGTCCCCTGGCAAACTCAACTACTCCTGTTTTGTCTGTAACACTGATAATTGCTCTCGTTATCTTTCCCATTTATCCCTCCCTTTCCATTATAACACATGGTTATTAGGAATAATATCCAATTAAAGATAATCCATTACATCATATTCCTAGGAATAAACTATTTGATTTCTCCTACTTAGCATCCTCAATCAGCTTATCAAAGAGAGAAAACGAGGCTTTGATTGCGACGGAATCTTCCGGCAAGGAAAATGTTGGCTTGCCCTGCATATCGAACTCAGCCACTTTTGGATCAGCGGGCACCACCCCCCAATTTCCCTCTCCAAACGCTTTTTCTATATCTTCAGGTAGGCTAATGTTTTCACCTTGAGCTTGATTAATAATAAGGAATTTTTCTCCGACTCTAATGGGAAGAGTATCAACTAACTCGAGTATTCTTTTCGCCGCGGTAAGTCCACGCCTGCTCGGATCAGACACAAGCAAGAGTAAATCTATGTTTTTTTGTGTTAGCCTGCTGAAATGTTCCATGCCCGCTTCGTTATCTACGACCAGATAGGGATAGTTTTTCATGAGTCGCTGGATGAGGTTTGTCAAAATGTTATTTGCAGCACAGTAACAGCCGGGTCCTTCCGGTCGTCCCATGGCAATTAAGTCGAACCCATCAGATTCAACAAGAGCTCGTTCCACCTGGATTTCCATGAACATATCTTTTGTCATACCGGTTGGGACGTCCTTTTTCATCATTTCGCGGGCTTCTCCAAGCGTGGTTTCAAGTTCCACACCGAGTACTTCGTGCAGGTTCGAATTTGAATCGGCATCCACTGCCAGTATGGGTTTTTTCCCTTTTTCTATCATGTACCTAATCAAAAACCCTGCAATGGTGGTCTTTCCGGTGCCACCTTTACCTCCAAGAGCTATAGTGTAACTCAACTTTAACCTCCTAAATATTAACTTTTTCAACAGAGAAGGCGACTTTCACAAGTCGCCTTCCCGGAAACCTTTCAAAACATAACTTAAAATGCGACTAATTTCCACTCACATTCTAAGCTGCAGCTTTTTCTTCTTTCTTTTCATCTTCTTTCAACGGACTGGGGCCAAGTTCCTTTATGCGCTCAGTAAATTCCCTGGCAAACTGGGCAAACTTCGGTCCGTCAGCCGCAGAAAGGTTAAACATCTCCACGCGCTCTGGTTCAATTCCAAGCTCTTCTAGCAATTTTTTTACGTATTCAACTCGCTTCCTCGCCCGGAGGTTGCCTGTCAAGTAGTGACATTCACCCTCCAGTCACCCGGCCACATAGACACCATCCGCTCCTTCCTCTATGGCTTTCAGGATATGGATAATGTCTACTCTCCCGGTGCACGGCACGTTAACAATCTTCACATTCGGTGGATAGTACAATCTCATCGAACCTGCCAGGTCCGCCGCAGTGTACGCTCAGTACATGCAGCAAAAAGCAATAATTTCCGGTTCAAAATTCGACATAGCTTCACCTTTCTCCATTTGTACCTTTTTGCTAGTTCGAAGCTTGTGAAGGAACAATACCTTCCAGGGATTCCTCCAGAAGCCCTTCTACTTTCGTAATTACCTGAACGTCGGTTGTATGCTGAAGCGAAATCGCCTTCCCGGGACACTCCGACGCACAAACTCCACATCCCCTGCAAATTGCAGGTTCTATCACTGCTGCCCCGTGGGGCCCTATGTACGGGACTCCATAGGGGCATGCGCGCACGCACGTGCAACATACCGCACACTTCTTTCTGTCAACTACGGCCACACGTCCACCTACGAACATTTCCTTTTTGCTGAGTAACGTGGCAGCTCTTGATGCCGCGCCCTTGGCATGAGCAATTGCTTCGTCGAGGAATTTTGGCCCGTGGCCGAGACCGCAAAGGAAGAAACCGGCATTTGCAAAATCGATAGGACGCAATTTCACGTGTGCCTCCATGAAGAACCCATCAGCGTCTTCGTTAAGTTTAAACACCTGTGCAATGTCCTTGTTTGTCGGAGACGGAACAATTGCCGCACTCAATACAAGGCGATCAGCTCTAAGTAAAACGTTGCGCTTGATACTCTGGTCAAACACGGATATTTCCAAGCCATTCCCGCTTGCTTTTACTTCTGGTTTCTGCTCCGGCTCGTACCTTATGAACCGTATTCCTGCTTCACGAGCTTTCTTGTAATAAAGTTCTTTTGTGCCAAAGGTTCTTATATCCCTATATAGGATGGTGACGTTAACATCGGGGTTTAGTTCCTTCAACTTCAAGCTGTTAACCACGGCAGCAGTACAGCAGACTCTACTGCAGTATGGCCTCTCCTCATCCCGGGAACCAACACACTGAATCATCACTACATCTTTGAGATCCTTTATACTATCGTCCCCAGTGGCCAAGGCTTTGTGAAACTGAAGTTGCGTTAACACCCGGTTATTCTCTCCGTAGAGATATTCTTTTGGCTGATATTCAACTGCGCCAGTTGCAATGATGGCAATACCATACTGGATACTCTCCTTTTCTCCATCCACGAGAACGTTGGAAGTGAAGTTACCCACGTGGCCTGAATAATCAATAACCTGTGCTTTTGTAAAAACCTTTATCTTATCGTGGTTTTGTACTTTTTCCACAAGTTCGTTTACGTAACTCTGCGCATCAAGGCCGTCCGGAGTAAAAAAGATATTCTTTCTGGCCTGTCCGCCAAGTTCACTTTCCTTTTCAACCAGGTAGGTGAAAAAACCCTGGTCGGCAAGGTTCAAGGCTGCCGTCATCCCGGCAACTCCACCGCCGATAACCAGTGCCTGTTGAGCCACTTGGAACGAGAACTCGTAGAGTGGTTCCAGGAACACCGAGCGCGCAACCGCCATTCTTACAAGGTCTTTCGCTTTCTCTGTGGCTTTTTCCTTGTCCTCCGAATGTACCCACGAACACTGATCACGAATGTTAGCCATTTCAAACAGGTACTTGTTCAGACCAGCTTCCTCCAAGCACGTCTGGAAAAGTGGTTCGTGTGTTCTAAGAGAACAAGATGCCACCACCACCCTGTTTAGCTTTTGCTCCTTTATAACTTCCTTTATGTGTTCTGTTGCATCAGTGGAGCAGCTAAAAAGAAGATGTTCTGCAAATACCACGTTTGGCAATGTTTTCGCGTACTCAGTAACCGCTTCCACGTCTACCACCCCGGCGATATTGATTCCGCAGTGGCAGATAAAAACACCAACCCTCGGTATTTCACCTGTAACGGGGCGTTCAGGCGGTTTCTCCAGAACCCTAACCAGTTGACCACGGGACTCCGCTATTACACGCTGTGCTTCAGCCGATGCCGCGCTTGCCTGAGCCACGGTTTCAGGAATATCCTTGGGGTTCTGGATAACACCACAAGCAAAAACCCCTTCCCTGGTTGTAGATACAATGTCAAACGGCTTGCTCTTGGTAAAACCGTAACTGTCAACCTCTATTCCGATTCTCTCGGCATATTCCTCCGTTTCTTTCCGTGGTTTCAAACCAACGGAAAGAACTACCATGTCAAATTCTTCCGTTTGAATCTGTCCCTCTTCATCGACATATTGCACCATTAAGTCCTTGGTTTCAGGGACTTCTACCACTCTAGAGACAAGACTCCGGACGTATCGAACACCGCGCTGGTTTTTCGCCCTCTCGTAGTAACGCTCAAAACCTTTTCCCATGGCGCGAATATCTATGAAAAATATCGTAGGCTCAATATCCGGAGCATGTTCCTTGGCAATAATGGCCTGCTTTGTTGCATACATGCAGCAGACAGCGGAACAGTAATCCCTCTTTAAGCTCGCATCCCTTGATCCAACACATTGTATCCAAGCAATTTTTTTCGGTTCCTTGTGATCTCCTGGTCTAACCACGTGACCGGTTGTCGGCCCGGAAGCAGAGAGGATTCTTTCAAATTCCAGGCTCGTAATTACGTTATCGTAACGTCCGTAGCCGTACTCTGCCTTTAGCTTTGCATCGAAGGTTTCGAATCCAGGCGAAAACAGAATTGAACCCACGTTTAGTTCCAGGGTTTCCTCAGTCATTTCGTGGTCTATTGCTTCTGCCTGGCATACTTCCACACACTGGTAACATTCGGAACAGAGCCCGCAGTTGAGGCACCGTTCGGCTTCTTTGATGGCTTCTTCTTCGCTGAACCCGAGTTGAACCTCGGAAAACGATTTGACCCGTTCTTCGGGATCGAGCCTAGGCATTCTAGCACGGGGAGCCTTCTGAACGCAGGGTATTTTTGGCTGGGCTACAGGTTGCTGAGCCTTTCTTCCCGCTGCCATGTCTTCTCCCCGTAGATATCTATCTATGGATACGGCAACCTTTTTACCCGCAGCAATTGCATCTATTACCGTGGCAGCACCGGTTACGACGTCACCGCCGGCAAAAATTCCTTCTACATTGGTTGCAAGGGTTATCGGATCAATTTCTATGGTTTGCCACCTGGAAAGCTTAGGCTTCAGATCATCCGTGATTCCGTTGAGGAAACTTAAATCAGTAGAAAGACCTATGGCAGGGAGCACGGCGTCTACTTCGATTTCAAACTCAGAACCTTCAATCGGAATCGGTCGCCTTCTTCCGCTCTCATCGGCCTTGCCTAGTTCCATCCTGATGCATCGGATTGCTTTAACGCGACCATTTTCATCCCCAATAATCTTGACAGGGGCAACCAAATAATGGAATTCCACGCCTTCTTCCTGGGCTTCTTCGATTTCTTCCGGGTTGGCGGGCATCTGTTCAAGAGCCCTCCTGTAAAGTACCATAACTTTCTTTGCACCCGTCCTAAGGGCGCTTCGGGCAGTATCCATGGCAACGTTTCCACCGCCAATTACCGCCACCGTTTCACCCAGGTCAGGTCTTTCACCGACATTGACGCGCCTTAAAAAGTCGGCACCAGGGATTACTCCCTGCAAATCCTCTCCCTCAATTCCCATCGCCCGGCTTTTCGTTGTACCTGTAGCGATAAAAATGGCCTTGTAATCTTGATCTTTCAGGCTCTTAAGGGTTACATCTTTTCCCACACAAACGTTAGTTTTGATTTCAACACCCAGTTTCTCAATGAGCTCTATTTCTTTTCTTACGATCTCCTTCGGTAACCTGTAATCGGGGATTCCGTAGATGAGCCAACCGCCGGCCTCGGGCATGGATTCATAGATGGTTACCGGATACCCTTCCATAGCCAGAAAATATGCGGCGGTGAGACCTGCCGGGCCACCTCCAACTATAGCAACTTTATCTTCTTTCTTTTCCTTCACTTCGGGCAGATAAGGTTCTTCGTCGTAGAGATCAAGGTCTGCAACGAAACGTTTAAGGAAGTCGATAGCTACCGGCTCATCCACTTCACCGCGGGTGCAGGCATTTTCGCACGGGTGCGGACACACTCTACCACAAATACTTGGCAGGGGATTATCCTTTTTGACAAGTTTCAACGCTTCCTTGTATTTCCCCTGACGAATGAGGGCAACATAGCCGTGAGCATGCACGCCTGCCGGACACGCCGCCTTGCACGGGGATGTTCCAAGCTTATCGATGGCAAAAGTGGAAGGTATGGCTTGCGGAAAGTGGCGGTATATGGCTTTGCGGGTATTTAAGCCTTGATTAAAATCGGCAGGCAAATCAACCGGGCAGACGTTTATACACTCCCCACAACCTGTACACCTATCTTCACGAACAAATCGAGGGTACTTCTTAACTGTGACAACAAAATTACCAGCTTCTCCCTCTACCCTCTCGACTTCCGCCCTCGTTATTATCTCAATGTTAGGATTGCTAGCCACTTCAATCAGCTTGGGCGAAATCATGCACGTAGAACAGTCATTGGTGGGAAATGTCTTGTCAAGCTGTGCCATTACTCCACCAATACTTATATTCTTGTCCACCAGGTAGACCAGAAACCCGGAATTGGCAAGGTCAAGGGACGCCTGCATTCCGGCGATTCCTCCTCCCATCACCATTACAGATCCAACCGGTTTTCCGTTCTTTGTTCCGTTTTCTTGGTTGCTCACCTTCAACCTCTCCTATTCTTTTTGTTAGTCCAAGTTTGCAGACAACCGAGTTCTAAAGATTTAATCCGACGCTTTCAATCAAGGGTTTCGCGCTTACAAAGTGCTTCGTAAGCCACCTATTTACTTGCTTTTCACCTATTGCCATCCCTACCAGTTCCGTAAAGTAGAGAATCGGGAAATAAAAGTCGCGATTGAATTTCTTACTAATTTCATCCTGGTACATGTCAAGGTTTGCCTGGCACATTTGGCAGGACACTACAATGCAGTTAGCCCCTACCCTTTCGGCCATATCAAAAAGCTTGTACACAAGGTTAAACACTATATCGGGTCGAGCGACCACGTGACTGGCTCCACAACAATCAGTCTTGTACGGCCAGTCGATAACCTCAGCACCAAGAAAGCTCAGCAGTTCGTCCATGTTGGTAGGGTTTTCCCAGTTCCTGGCATCGGTGATAGTGGGTGGCCTGTTTGCCATACACCCGTAGTAACAAACCGGTTTTAGGCCTTTTAGCGGCCGCTTAAACCGCCTGGCTATTTCAGCTTTAACCCTGTCCTGGCAAAAGAAATCGAGTAAATCCCATATCTTTATACTTCCTTCAAACCTATACGCATATTCCCGACGATAGGGTCCTAGGAGAACCTTTTCGGCTGCTTTCATCCTATTGAAACACAGGGCACAGGGAATCACTAAGTCCATTCCTGCTTTCTCGGCTATGGTCAGGTTTCTTGCCGAGAGATTGATTGCAGCCTTGTGACTCAAGCTGTGTGCGGCTGTAGCTCCACAGCAGTTCCAGTCTTCCAGCTCATGCAACTTTATGCCAACTCGTTCGCAAACAGTTTCTATGGATTCTCGATAATCCTTTGCCGTTCCTTCCAGTGAACATCCCGGGTAATAACTAACATCAATCATTGTTCATCCTTTGAGAACTAATCAATATTTTCCAAGATTCTTTTAACTTCCTTCTTGTTCTTGATACCCTTGGGGAGCAGCGGTAGCCGGCCCTTTGTGAGCATGCCAAGGCCCAGCTTCAAATCCTGCTTCCAGGAATCATCCTTGAGCTTCTTAACCCCTTCCCCTGTTTTCAGCATGTACTCGTTCATCAGCCTCAGTTCGTGCACCCTTCCACGCTTCTTCACATCATCCAGAAAGACCCTGTGGAACATATAGGTCTTATTATCCTTTATTCCGATTCCTTCCTTCTCTGCGCTTTCTTTCAAGTAATCCATGAGACCGGCAATATCGATTTCGTTGGGACATCGGGTCGTGCATGTTTCGCAGGAAGCGCAAACCCATATTGTTGCACAATTTAATACCAGATCCCTTAAACCAAGATGAATAAAACGAAGAATCTGGTCGGGATAGAAATCCATGGCAAACGTTACTGGGCATCCGTTTGTACACTTTCTACACTGAAAACATGCGGATGCCTTTATCTTGCTCTCGAATTCAACCTTTTTCAAAAAAGAATAATCAGGAACGATGGTCTGTGGAGTTTGAACGCTCATATCTTACAACCTCTTACAATCTGTTCCCCATGGAGGGTTAATGATAAATCGCCAATAGAACATCTCTAAAGCTTCGCAACCCGGCCTTCTCAGGTATCAACTTCCAGGGGTTCTATCGGCAACCAATCTGCGTTGTTTGTCCTCATTCGATTTGAGGCAAATACCAGTAGCACAGGCAATACCTGTTCGCTATGGGAAGGTTATCTCGCCAATAGCCTTGTGGAAAGTTTCTCATATCACAAATCTTCGGATAAGAAAATATTTTTTTCAAATTTGCATGATCTTATGATAAAGATTGCATCTTTTTGCAAGTGTTGGAGGGCTTTACAGAAGGCTACTGACCAAAAAGGGTGAGATAACCAAGGTTCGATGATAGGCATACTGGGTGAACTGCCACACAACTACCTTGGGGAAGATTTTTTGCTCCAACTTCAACATTAATTATGCAGTTTGCTTTTGATATCTGCGAGAGAACATCGGTTTTTTCAAGGCCGAGAGGCCATACTGTGAGTTCTGACTCTTGGAACACTGCTCTACCCCAAAAGAACCTGGGTGTACCATCCTTGCCGGCCGGCAAGGATTGTGCAAGAGTTGCTACCAACTCCGGTGGGGATTCGAACTCCTTGTTCGAGATCTTAAGAAGAGCTACGGAAACCAGCTGAACGAAGGATATGCCAGATGCCAGCGGATTACCGGGAAGAGAGAAAAAAAGTACACCGTCCTTGTAACCAAAGGCTGTACCTTTGGCCGGATGCATAAGCACCCCATCAAAGATTATTTCTATTCCCAGCCTGCGCCAGGCGTTCTTAACGCAATCATGTTCTCCCTTACCGGTTCCCCCAGATATTACAATGCAATCGCACAGATGTTCCATTTCAAGAATGGAAGCTAAAATTTCTTCATCATCAGGGGCTATTCCAAGGGCAATGCTCTCCCCCCCGTAGTTTTTAACAAGCGCACTCAAGAGGTACCTGTTGCTGCAAAAAACACTCATATCTTCGCTATGATAGTCCGGTTCCACAACTTCGTCCCCAGTTACCAGTATCCCAACCCTCGGTTTTTTTATCACCTTTAAAAAGGCCTTACCGGTATCAACTATTGACGCAATTGTTGTAGGGACAAGAATGTCTCCACGTCTTGCCACTATAGTTTCACGTGTTGCAAGACTTCCTGGTCTAAGAACGTATTGACCCTTAATGACGGGCTTCATTGGAAACACAAGATCGCCCCGCACCTCGACATCTTCGTACGGTATAACGGAGTCGGCAAGCCCAGGCAAAGGGGCGCCGGTCGTAATTTTAATGGCAGATCCAGGTGTTAAGGAGATGTCCGTTTTGTCACCGGTAGTAATAGCCCCTGTTAATCTCAGGGCTTTTGTCGAACCGCCACCACTCAGGTCTCCCGCTGAAACCGCATACCCATCTCTAAGCGATATTTCACAGGGTGGAATATCTTTCGGTGCTCTTATTTCTTCTGCAATCACAAGTCCGCATGCCTGCGATATTTCAATTACCTCATAGCTCTGGGCCCGTACACAGGCAAGGACCTTCTTTCTGGCTTCTTTCAGGGAACAAACTTCCTCAACCACAGCCCTGTCCATCTGTTTTACTGTATTCTTTTAATGCACTTTCCCAATCGGTGATGGTATTTATGTTAAAAAAACACTTCATCTCGGGATCGAACTGCCTGATTGTCTTTTCATCAATTTTTAGGGTTTTTACCCTCTTAAAAATTGTTGCTACCTGCCGCTTCTTGTCCTGAAGTAACTTAAACATTAGATTCAAGCACCGCTTGTTATAAACTGCGTGCAAGGGTTCAAACTTGTCATCAAAGGAAGGAACTACGGCATCGTATCCGGGAGACCTGGAGACAAGGTAGTCTATAAAAGGGGGATTTACAAAGGGCATATCGCAAGCCATGACAAATGCGTAATCGAAACGACTAAAAAAGAGACCGGTGTAGATGCCGCCCAAGGGACCCTGGTGAGGTATGATGTCGGTAACGATCGTTTTCCCAAGATCCACGTAATCTAACGGGTTATTTGTAACAATTATGATCTCATCGAATAGCGGATCTATCTTCGATAGGATCAATTCTATTAATTTCTGGGAACCAATTTTAGCCAGGGCCTTATTAGTACCGAAACGGCTGCTGAAACCACCGGCAAGAACTATTCCCGTAGCCTTATGTTTCGTCATCATCCAGGTTAAGTATCAATTCAAGTTTTCTTGGTTTTTTGTAGCCCCTCAATGTTGACAACATCCCTAGCAATCCGCCAATTACGAATTCCTGTACGAATTCTTTCATTGGCAGTTTCTTGCCGTCTATCTTAATTACCATCCTGAATCGTTTTCGCGATTCCAGGTAACGAGTCTCGATGAAATCTGCTATTTCTTTGATAGCGCCAGGGTGAAATACCGGTACATCAGTTTTAACTTCATCTGCAGTTACTAGAGCTATAAGGTTATCCTTCTCGGTGCTGATAGGTTCAGGAATAAGCTCTTTCCTGAAAACTTCTATTTTGGGCCTTTTTTCTTTTTTATAACCTTCGGTAAAAATAATGTCCTCATCAAGGAAGTGGCCGGCAACCAGTTCGAGTTCCATTTCTTTTTCCAGTTGCTTGATCATTGCCAGTTGTTTTGGGCCTGAAATCACCACGGTCTTGGCACCGGCTTTCCTGTGTCTCCACGTATCCTTACCTTCGTGGTCCATTTCGAAGCCATGAACATCGTGCTTGATTGTTCCTACAGAGTAACCCCTGGAAGTCAATTCGGGAATTAGCTTTTCAAGGAGAGTCGTTTTACCGCTTTTAGATGCTCCAACAATCGAAATAATCACTGCCATTGTGTACCCCCAATAACGCAGATATCCTCAATCAATCATGATGTAAGTCGTTTTAAGTTCAAAGAATTCATCTAATCCAAAGGGAGATTTCTCCCGACCAAGACCACTTTTTTTAACCCCACCGAAGGGCACGGAAAAGTAGGCCTGGTGGATAGTGTTTACCCACACGCTTCCGTATTCAAGATCCCTGGCTATTTTCATTCCGGAACCCACATCCGGGGCAAAAATGTATGCAGCCAACCCGCAGTCGCCATTATTTGCCCACCTCACCGCTTCTTCAGAGGATTCAACCGGCATTATTCCCACCACGGGACCAAAGGTCTCTTCTGTCATTACCAGCATTTGGTGATTCACATTAGTTAAGACCGTGGGAGGAAAGTAGAGGCGACTTTTTATGTGTGGTTCAGAGATTCGTTCGCCGCCACATTCAACTGTAGCCCCTTTTGCCACGGCATCCTTGATGTGTTCTTCGACCCGTCGGGCTATTTTTTCGTTGTTCAAGGGTCCGAGGTCGCTATTTTTGTCATCAGGACAACCAACTTTCAGTGTTTTCACTGCTTTCAAAAATTCCGAGAGAAATTCATCATAGATATCTTTCTCCGCATAAACTCTATTTATCCTGTAACAATACTGACCACTGTTTTTAAAACTTTGCTTGACAATGGCTGGAATATTTTCCTTCCATGGAGAGCCATCGCAGATTATTAGTGGGCAATTACCTCCGAGTTCCAGAACAACCCTGCGGATGAATTTTGCACTTTTCTCGAGGATTATCTGCCCTGTTGAAATGCTTCCCGTAAAAGTAACCATGCGAACTAGCGGGTTCTCAAGCAGAAACGATCCGGTTATTTCACCTCTTCCGGTAATAACGTTTAAAACACCGGGCGGTAGGCCGGCATCAAGAGCCAACCTTGCAATTAAAATCGTAGAAATGGGGGTGTGTTCATCAGGTTTAACCACCACGGTGCAACCAGCGGCAAGAGCAGAACCGAGCTTGCAAATGAGGGTACTCAGCGGATAATTAAACGGTGTAATTGCCGCTACAACTCCCACCGGTTCCCTTGCTACCATGACAATTTCATCCTGGTTCCCGGCACTAGGCAGTTCTCCCTTTATCCTTAACGCCTCATCGGAAAAATAATCGAGTAACTCCGCGGAACTCTTAACCTCAGAATACGCTGCTTCAATGGGTTTTCCAACCTCCTCGCAGACGGTCCGAGCGAGGGAATCAATCTGCTGCTTCATCATGAGTGAAATCTTTTTCATGATTCCGGATCTCTGCGCAGGGGAAGTATGCTTCCAGGTGGCAAAGGCGGAAAAGCTTGAATTGACAGCATCAAGAACACAATCCTCTCCGACCTCTGGAACCACGCCTATTACGTCGCCATTGGCAGGGTTTATAACAGAAATTTCGCCAGATCCATCAGGCCATATTTCTTTTTCACCGATTACACAGGGGTATCTAGCCAGTTTTTGTTCCATTTTCCAATACTTAACAGACTTCGAATACGAAAAATAAATCCGATTCTAACTTTTTATCTTTTTAAGCGCTTCTTGAAGCACTTCGTTTATCTCCCTCGTTAATCTTGCGGCTTCTACCAGGAATTCCGCCACTTCAACAAGATGTTCTTCCCGTGCTTTTTTTTCCCACGTTTCAAAAGACCTGGCATGATCTTCATTGTGATGTTGCCAGTGTTCCAACAGTTTTTCAAGCTTTTGGCGAATATTGAGTTCTTCGCCAGAATGGGAGTGATGGTGATGGTGGTGATGCTCATCGGAAGAATGTCCTTTTTTGCAACTCATAAGTCAGCTCCGCTTCTAGTTTGACGACAAAGGCTCCATGTGTTAGTAGACTCTTGCCACGTAAAAAGATGTTCGGCACTCAATACGAGTACAAGATAATAGATTCAAATTCAACTTTGGACAAACAAAAAATCAGTTCTTTCATGAAAATTTAAAATTTTAATTGGCTCATGATCAAATATCCAAGATTAAACCCGAACATAATTGAAATTGGCCCCATTAAGGTCAGATGGTACGGCCTGATGTACGTTCTTGGCTTTCTTGCGACGTATTTCTTGATACCCCGCCAAAAGAGATCCAAGGAGATCGGGCTCGAAGGCAAAACCCTTCAGGACCTCATTTTTTACCTGGCCCTTGGCCTGGTGATAGGTGCACGACTGGGTTATATTCTTTTTTACCAGTATGCTAATCTCGGATTCTATCTCAAGCACCCCATCGAAATCATTGCCACGTGGCATGGTGGAATGTCGTTCCACGGGGGGCTAATTGGTTGTATCCTGGCGGGATATCTTTTTGCAAAAAATCGAAAAATGCCATTCTGGGCTATTGCTGATTGTGTTGCGGTTACTGCCCCCATTGGTTTAGGCCTTGGCCGTATAGGTAATTTCATAAACGGAGAACTCTACGGGAGGGTAACCCATGTTCCCTGGGCAATGATCTTTCCTAATTCCGACGGGTTGCCGAGACACCCTTCGCAACTTTATGAAGCTTTTTTTGAAGGACTGGTGCTCTTTGTAATATTGTGGAGCTTGCGGAAAAAAGACCATCCCGATGGTTCCATGGTAATTTATTTCCTGTTGTTGTATGGTATTTTTCGGTTCGTATTGGAATTCTTCAGAGAACCTGACCCCCAAATCGGGCTTCTTTTTGGTTTCCTATCGATGGGTCAACTACTCTGTCTGTCCATGATTCTATTTGCTGCAGGTTTTCTACTATTAAAAAGAAAGAAAAATTCCTAGATTGAACCGGGTGATAAATTAGTTATGATTGAAAGAACCGAAAGATCGTATTCGGGAGCCGAGAAAATCTTGAAAGAAAAGCTTACTGAACCGCAGAAGGCATTCAGGAAAATAAGGAGAGGGCAGCGAGTATTCGTTGGTTCCGGGTGTGGTGAGCCGCAGTACTTGACCCGGGAATTTGAAAAGTTTTTGCCCCAGCTTGCGGATATTGAAATCCTTCACCTGGTTTCTTTAGGGCAGCCTCACTTCACGGACCCTTCCTTGTCTGATTACTGCCGCTTGAAATCATTTTTTATTGCAACAGCATATCGTGAAGCAGTATCAGAAGGAAGAGCCGACTATACTCCCATAAACCTTTTTGATGTTCCAAGTCTCTTCAGGAGCGAGTCAATCCCCATTCACGTTGCATTGATACAGGTATCCCCCCCTGATTCCCATGGCTTTTGCAGCCTGGGGATAGCAGTGGATATTGTAAAATCAGCGGTTGAAAATGCTGAATACGTTATAGCCCAGGTCAATCCAAGGATGCCTTATACCCTGGGGGATAGCTTCGTTCACCTGGATGTAATTGACGCTGTTGTTGAATACGAAGAACCGTTACTGGAAATGGAACCTCCCCTGATAAATGACATTGCCAAGGCCATTGGAAATAACGTGGCAACACTAGTTGAAGATGGGAGTACCATAAGGGTTGGAATCGGGAGCATACCGAATGCGATCCTTTATTCCCTGGCGGACAAGAAGAACCTGGGAGTGCACTCCGATATTCTCACCGATGCCTACCTTTTCCTTATTGAAAAAGGGGTGATAACAAACAGCGAGAAAACCTTGCACCCCGGGAAGATTGTTACCAGTTTCGCCCTTGGTTCTGAGAAGCTGTATAATTTTGTGCATAATAACCCCATGGTGGAGTTTCATCCGGTAGAATACACTAACGACTACCTGGTAATATCCCAAAATGACAAAATGGTTACCATAAGTTCTGCCCTTGAGATAGACCTATCAGGCCAGATATGTGCCGATACAGTTGGCTATGACATCTACAGTGGTGTAGGGGGATCAGTCGACTTTTTGCGAGGTGCCCGGTTTTCTAGGGGTGGAAAAGCAATTACTGTGCTCCCTTCTACCACGCTTGACGGGAAGCATTCGAGGATAGTTCCGTACCTCTCGGAAGGGGCAGGGGTTGTGACAACCAGGGGAGGAGCAGGTTACATTGTAACTGAGTACGGAATTGTTGACCTGTTTGGGAAAACCCTAAGAGAACGAGCTCTTGCGTTGGTCGGTATAGCTCATCCAAAATTCAGAGAAGAATTGCTATCTGAAGTGGATAAACTTTACCCGATGGGAAGAATAGCAGTTCCCAGGGAAGCGCCACCATTTCTGCCCAAAGAATGGGAAATCAGGCAAGTTTTTCCCGGCGAAAGACTGGTACATTTTAGACCCGTAAGACCCGTTGACAAAACAAGGCTTGAAGAATTCTTCGATTCTTTGCCGAGTGATGAAACTTACGTACGGTTCCTTTCCATTATGAAGGTTTTCCCCAGCAGGGACATAAAATCTTTGGTGAATATAGATTATGTTAGGAAAATGGCCGTCATCGGATATGTGGAAAAAGATGGTGAAGAAAAAATTATAGCCCTCGGATGTTACTTGTATAACGAAGACACCGGGTTAGCGGAATTAGATTTCGCAGTGCACCCGAACTGGCAAAGGATGGGAATAGCAACTTTTCTTGTACACTATCTGGTTGAGATTGCCAGAAGCCGTGGCATAAAGGGTGTTTTTGCTTACATATCTCCGGAAAACCAGGGCATACTTGGGATTTTTAACAGGACGGGCTACGTGATGCAGCGTATTTGGGAAGATGGTGTATATAAGATACATTTGGATCTAACCCAGATCGCACATCAATGTCTTTACGATCCCGAAGATCGCTTATAATCACTTGTTCAATGAATGAAAAAGAACGCATTGAAAGACTGGAAAAAGAAGTTGAACAGCTAAAAAAAGAACTATCCCTTCTTCGAAGACACGTGGAACATCTTCATTCGGGAAGATTCCCATCTTCGATTCCCCTACTCCAGCTTCTGGCTCAAAGAGGATTAACAGTCCTCGAACATGACCACAATACTCAACTGTTGTTGCCACCTACGGCATCGGAGGAACACCAGGGGATATTTTTCAATTTGCTCAGACGATACTCTTTCAGGCTTTTTTTAAGAGATTTAATCCAGTTCCCTGAAGGAAAAAATCTGAAAAAACTTTGCAGATATTGTTCAATAACTACGGCCCGTTCCTACTTGAAAAAGCTAAGTGAGCTTGGGATCGTATTTTATAATGCCAGGGAGGGATATAAACTTCTAATAGATGGAGTGGCAAGTTTTGGCCCTACTTTGGAGTGGTTCGTGGGGCAGCTTTTTGCAAGGTACTTTTCCGCCCCCGTTTTAACTTCGGTTAAGTTCAAAAACACGTCAACTGGCGGCGACTACGACGTGATTGCCTTGCTCGAACAGAAACTGGTATACGTGGAAGTTAAATCTTCTCCCCCCAGAGGGGTAGAAAAACCGGCAGTAAAGGCCTTTATCGATAGGCTCTATGACCTACAGCCGGACGTAGCACTTTTTTTTGTTGACACCGAGCTTAGAATGAAAGACAAGATGGTGGTTCTATTTGCCGAAGAGATGGAAAGGAGATTCGGGAAGGAAGCACACAATAGATGGAAAGTCACCAGGTTGGTCAATGAATTATTCCACATAAATCATGGGGTATACATAGTAAACAGCAGGAAGGGTGTTGCAGCGAATATTCAAAGATGTTTGAGTGACTTTAGGCGAAACTGGAGATTAAACAGGGTTCTAGTTCCGTGGAACTACTAAGGTTCAACCGAAGAAGGAGAGCGAAATGAAGTATAGCGAAAACTTGTATATCTACCCGTGGGAAAACCCGATGGAGAATAATTGCAATTCTTACATCATCGACGGCAAAGTTAAGACCTTGATAGACCCTGGACATCATCATCTGTTTCCTCAATTGAATAGCGAGATGAAGAAAGATGGTTTTCTTCCCGGTGATATAGACCTTGTGCTTATTACGCACCCCCACCCGGATCACTGCGAGGCTGCTCAGGATTTCTTTGGTTATAACACAAAAATTGCGATTCACAAGGAGGCCGATGCCTTTCTCCGTCAATACGGTGAACAGTTTTACCAGATGATGGGATTGACTATGCCTCCCTGGAAAGTGGACATATTGTTGGATGAGGGAGAGTTGCTGGTAGGTGATCAATCCTTTGATATTCTTTATACCCCTGGCCATGCCCCGGGTTCTATTTGTATTTATTGGCGAGAAGAAAAAGCTCTTTTTACAGGAGACGTAGTGTTCTACCAGAGTGTGGGGAGAGTTGACCTGCCAGGCGGAAATGGACTTCAACTGAAAGAAAGCATAGAAAAGATTGCTCGACTTGACGTTGAACTCTTGCTACCGGGACACGGCCCGATAATAAAGGGCAAAGGATCTGTAAAAGAAAACTTTTACACAATAGTGAGTACAGTTTTCTCGATGCTCTAGTGGGAAGCTTCTTAAATATTATTCTGAATCCGTTCTTTTAAATATCTTTTCGTATAGGTTATGTTGTTAAAAAATAACGGAATTTTGCAAACGTGGTTTCATCCGGTGACTGCTAACAGGTAAGGTCCAATCCCAAAACTTCCGAAAAGATATCCGATCATTTATGGCATCATCTAACCCAGGGTCAGAGAGATTGTATTGCTTTGCAAGACAGAAGCTTTTAAGCCTCACGTCGGTGTCTTTCCTTTTCTTGCCTTGCGGTTCTTGGGT